>ERZ781275.139-NODE-139-length-88932-cov-4.097472_pt1 | contig 88932 bp, 70 predicted proteins | sample MGYA00375853_ERZ781275 | MGnify/ENA primary metagenome ERZ781275 (study PRJEB29790, sample SAMN03653691) | human gut metagenome | host: Homo sapiens | place: USA: Dallas, Texas | collected 2012-07-23 | study: EMG produced TPA metagenomics assembly of the Gut...
CTTGATCTTTTCTTCCTCGGTCAGGAAGCAGGTTTCAACGATCACTTTCAGGATATTATCCCCCACTGCTTTTTTGATCTCTGCGATTTCATTCTGGACAAAATCGTATTTGCCGTCCTTTAAAGCGCCGATGTTGATAACCATATCGATCTCGGCCGCGCCTTCCTTTACGGCTTCTTTTGCTTCAAAAACCTTGGTGGCAGTGGTATTGTAGCCAAGAGGGAAGCCGATAACCGTGCAGATGGTCAGCTTATCACCGTAGGCTTCTTTAACTGGTTTTACAAAGGATGGGGGGATACAGACAGACGCGGTCTTGTTTTCAATGGCGTCATTGCAGATTTCTGCGATCTGCTCCCAGGTAGAAAAGGGTTTTAATAAGGTATGGTCAATGTGGCTTAAAATTTCCTGATTGTTCATTTTGTCAGTTCCTCTATCTTTCTTTAGACATGGTGCCTTTTAATTCTTCATATAATTCAACATAGGTATCAAATACCTTCTGGTAATCGTCGTATACATCCGGGTTCGGGGTAACCGTGTAGGCTTCCTTAACCATTCCCTTGGTGGCCTGCTCGAAGTCTGGGTAGGCCTTTGCGCCGACAGCGGCGACGATGGTACAGCCCAGTGCGCCGGCACTCGGGTCAACGGTAACAATGATGGGTTTGCCGGTGGCGTCTGCGATGATCTGCATCCAGGTGGCGTCCTTGGTGACGCCGCCGCAGCCAACGACCATATCGACCGGGCAGCCCTGCTTTTCAAAGTTGTCGATGATGTTTTTTGTGCCCAGGGCAACGGATTCCAGTAAAGCGCGGTAAATGTGTGCTTTGGTGTGGCTTAAGGTAAGGCCGTAGATGACGCCCTTTGCGTTTGGATCTTTGTACGGTGTGCGGTTACCCTGGAAGAAATCCAGAGCCACTAAGCCGTCAGAACCGGGTGCGATTTTTTCGACCTGTTCATTCATGTAAGCATAGGGGTTTTCCATTTTGTTCAGGTCAAATTCGCGCATGAACCATTTGACAATGGAGCCGGCAGAAATCTGGCCGCCTTCCAGAAGCCACGCGTTTGGCACAACGGGTTCGTTGTAAGGGCCCCAGATGCCGTCAAGCTTCAGCTTTTCATCGGCGTTGGCAAATGCGAGCTGCACAAAGCTGGTGCCCATGATCATGGCCATTTTACCCGGTCTTGCAACGCCAAGGCCAAGCATGCCGATGTGGGCGTCGATGCCCCCCTGCACCACCATCATATCTGGGTTCAAGTCATATTTTTCAGCGAAAGCGGGATCAATTCTCCCAAGCTCTTCGCCGAGACGTCTGACATCGGTGACGAGCTTTTCCTCGTAATCGTCCAGGCCGATCTTTTTGAAGAACGCACTGTTCCAGCCGCCTTCGCAGGATACATAGTTCCATTTACAGGCTGCCTGGCAGATGGAGGTGGCAAAGGTGCCGCACAGCTGATAATTCATCCAGTCCAGCTGCTCGATGATTTTGTAGCTGTCTTTGTAAATTTCTGGTTTGTTGTTTTTGATCCAGAGTGTTTTTGGGATCATCCATTCAACGGAATCTTCCCCGCCGCAGTATTCCAGAACCGGATCAGCAGTGGCGTTGATTTTTTCCATTTCCTTAACCGCGCGGGTATCCATCCACATGATGGCATCCATCATCGGATTCCCCTGCTCGTCGACAGCTAAAACCGTGGATGAGGTTGAGCAGACACTGATGGACTTAATGCTGTAGCGGATCCCCATTGATAAGTTTTTTGTAACATTTTCAACCGCTTTGTTAAAACAGCTCCACCAGTCCGCGGGCTTTTGTTCCGCCCAGCCTGGCTGCGGATAATAGGTTTCATAAACCTGCTCGTCACTGGCGACGATATTCCCGCTGATATCTGCAACAACGACACGCACACTCTGTGTTCCGGTGTCAACTCCCATAAAATATTGAGCTTCGTACATAATGATTCTCCTCTTAAATTCCCTATAGATTTATTTTAAAAACAAATTGTATTAAACCGTATCAAAATCCCCGTCATAACCATCTGGATAGAACATAACCTTATTGTAGAAGTAGCCGCCCTTGGCAATTTCACCGAGTACAGCGGGCGCATCGTCCAGCGGCAGGCGGTGGCTGATGATATCCTTGGCGGTCATGCCCTTTTCATCAAAGCCTTTTAAGGATTCTGTCCAGTCTTCACCAGGATATGGTTTGGTGAAGGAGTTCCATGAACCGACAACGCTCAGCTGGCTTCTCATGATGGTATCCACTTCTTTTTCGCTTAAATCCAGACCCTTGTGAGAAATGCCCAGGAAAACGACGCGGCCCATTTTGCTGGCCATTAAGATACACTGTTTCTGCGCGATCGGAGCGCCGGAAAAGTCAATGACGATGTTTGCCCCTTTACCATCCGTTGCCTGGTGAACCGCTTCGACAGCGTCCTCCTTGGTTGAGTTGATCACCACGTCTGCGCCAACCTTTTTAGCGATTTCCAGTTTTTCATCCCAGACGTCCACTGCGATCACCTTGGAAGCGCCGTATAATTTGGCATACTGTGCTGCAAATAAACCGATCGGGCCTGTTCCCACAACACACACGCTGTCGCCCTCTTTAAAGTTACCGCGCATCAGACCGTGGTATGCGTTTGCGCAGGGGTCGAGGGTCGCGGCGTCTTCAAAGGACACCTTGTCCGGAACCTTTAAAAGGTTGGATTCCTTAACAGATACGTATTCGGCCAGCGCGCCGTCACGTCTTGAACCATAGTAGTCATAATCTTCGCATAAGGAGTAAATCCCCTTCTGGCACCATTCGCATTCACCGCATGGAATAAGCGGCGGAACCACAACGCGGTCACCCGGCTTGAAATTCTTAACCTCTGAGCCAACGGCTTCGATTTCACCAGAAAACTCATGGCCGATGGTGATTGGAGAAACATGCGCCCCATAAACCAGCGCTCTTGGAATATCCGATCCGCAGAGGCCGACTGCCTTTACCTTAACCATGGCTTCATCGGGCATCATCTCTGGTTTTGGCACATCTTCAACTCTTAAATCTCCAGGTTTATACATACGTACTGCTTTCATCATAATCCTCCTTAAATGAAAAGTCTGCTTGGATTATTTACGGTTTATTATTTACTAAAGTAAATTATTTACCGTAAATTTTGAACTTATTCTAGCATGATTTTTTGAGGTTGTCAACAAAAAGCGTAAAAAATTTTCTGTTAATTAATTTTTTGCGTTTTTAAGTGTTTTACAAAAGCAAAATTATAAAGTATAATCAATCTTATAAAAATAAAAAAAAGATAAATATAGAATGGAGGTAAAGGGTACCTTGAAATCTCTTTTATCAGATATCAGAATAAAATACAATACCTTTTCAAAGGCACAGAAGCGTTTAGCGGATTATATCCTGTGTGAACCGGAGAAGGTGACTTTGCTGTCAATTACAGAACTGGCCGGGAAGGGCGACACCAGCGAGACAACGGTCATGCGGCTGCTTAAAAAGCTGGAATACGATTCCTACCAAGTTTTTCGCATTAACCTGGCAAAGGAATTGACAGAAAAACCGGGCGAAACCCTTAATGAAGAGCTGAGTGAGGAAGATGGCCTGGCGACCATTAAGAAAAAGGTCATCAAGCATAATGTAACAGCCATCAATGACCTGGAGCAGACCCTGAGTGAAGACACCATTGCCGAGTTTCTTGAGTTTCTCGCAGCGTCGAAGCGGGTTCTCTTTTTTGGCGTGGGCGCGTCCGCGTCCATTTCTCAGGATGCGCTGCACAAATTCGGCAATATCGGCATCAATGTGTGCAGCCATCCCGACCCGCACCAGATGAATATTATCTGCGCGCATTCGACACCGGATGATCTTTTCATAGCGGTTTCGCACACCGGGGAGAGCCAGGAAGTACTGAATGCGGTATCCATTGCCCGGAAAAACGGAAGTAAAATTATCAGCCTGACCAGCTATGCCAACTCAAGCCTGGCCAAAATGTCGGATCTTTATCTGCTGAGCTCGACCAATGATAAGAAGTACCATTCTGAGGCCATGGCGTCGCGTATTGTGCAGCTGACCATCATTGATATTCTTTATATTGCGACCTTTATGCAGAATGAGGATGTTTATTTTGAAGAGATGAACAAGTCCCGTATCGCTGTGGCTCTGAATAAGACTTGAGAAATAAAAAAGAGCAGCCGGGGGCTGCTCTTTGAATGCATTTATGTGAGGTTTAGCGGTATTTATCCTGGAATGCTACCACCTGGTCAAAGGCGCCGGTAGACAGGGATTTGTAAATCTGCTGCCAGGTACGGAAGGCGTCCTCGTAGCGTTTGACATTTTCTGGATTGGGCTCATAGCGTCTGCGGATTTTTACCATGTGTTTTTCGGCCTCCTCAAAGTCCTTGTAGATGCCTACGCCGACAGCGGCGACCATGGCGCAGCCGAGGGCTGTGGCTTCTTCCACGGCGACAACTTCGCAGGAGCGGTTAAAGATATCGGCCTGCATCTGGCACCAGAGTTCTGAGCGGAAGATACCGCCGGTCAGGCGGACCATGTCAAAGTCTGGAGCGCCGCCGGAGACCATGGCGTCCAGCATATCACGGATATCATAGTTTACTCCTTCCATGGTGGCGCGGATAAAGTCTTCCTTAGTGTGTCCGACGGTCATACCGATATAGGTGCCGCGGGCGTTGGGGTTTTGGTTTGGTGTGACCGCACCGGCAAAGTAAGGCAGGAAGAACAGGCCGTTTGCCCCAGGGTTCGATTTGGTGGCCACAGAGGTCAGGAAGTCATAGACGCTGATGTCGAGGGATTCCGCGGCCAGCTGTTCAACGTCGCAGAACTGTTCTTTAAACCATTTGAAGGCAGAGCCAGAGGCGTTGGCAACCCCTTCCATAACCCATGCGCCGTCGGGAGTGCCTAAAACGTAGCATCTTCTGGATGGGTCGCGCAGCAGGTTAAAGGACTTGCCAGCCACGATACCGGCAGTGCCGCCGCAGGCATAGCCGACGCCTTCACGCACACAGCCACAGCCCAGGCAGCCGGACTGCTGGTCGCCGGTACCCATGACAATGGGAGTGCCCTCTGCCAGGCCGGTTCTCGCGGCAACTTCGGCGGTTACCTTGCCGATGATGGTGCCCGGCTGCCGCAGCGGCGCCATTTTATTGATATCAATGCCGAGGGCTGCGCAGATCTGCGGGTCATACTGGAAGTCTGGACCGTTGAGCTGTACCCACGGCGTATCGTTGATGTCATCGTAATAATCATCCGCGCCGTAAGCCTTGGTGACAAGGCCCATCATGGTGTGGATGGTGGCAGCCTTTTCATAGGCTTCCGGCATGTTTTTCAGAATCCACTGGAGGTTGCTCTGCGGGTTGACGCCGCCAAGCGGCATGCCGCAGCGGTCGTACAGCTCATCGGCAGATAAGCCTGCGGCCACAAGCTTGCGCTCAACCTCGGGGATCATTTCCGCGCTTCGCATATCCTGCCAGATAATGATGGGCATGGTAAAGCCGCCGTTTTCGTCGCGCAGAGCCACAGTGCAGCGGAACACGTCTGTACTGATGGCCGCGATTTCTTCAGGGTCAACGCCGCTGTTGTCAATGGCAAGGCGGGTGGTGCGGTACAAATGCTTGATGAGCTCATCGCCATCACACTCCTGGCGTCCGGGAGCCGGATAAGTCAGCGGATTCATGATCTGGCCTGAACCGATTTCATTGCCGTCAAAGTCAAACACAACCGTTCTCGCGCTGGTTGTTCCTAAGTCAATCCCTACTACATATTTTTTTTCTTTCATGATTTTACCCCTTATTTTAAATTAATTTAAATTTTCCCTATCAATTGTATTTAATACGAGCAAGCTTTTTTGTCGATGTTTTTGGTGGCAATAACATTGACGCCGGTGCCGCAGACATCCGGTACAATAATATCCCCAATCTTCACAGGTGCGGTTACAACGATTTCACGAATAGCCTCCATGCAGTCAAATATTTTATCCTTTGGTATGTCGGATTCTGTCTTGACCGATACCATCTGGATATCCCCTTCATTGACTTTGACAATGGAGGTGACGATACGGGTGGGATGTGTCACCTCTTTACGCGCATACTTTTCGCCGCGGCTGCAGGTGTGTCCGGTGATGTCGGTGATTTCCCCCTGATTCATGGTGACCGTGACGGCACAGCCGAGGGGGCATCCAATACAGGTGATTTGTTTTTCCATAAGCTCAGGCCTCCTCGATTTTAATCAGAATCTGCTTTAAGTCCGGTTCAGCCTGGAGATCCTGTCGGACGAGTTCGATTTGTTCCATTTCTCCAGGGGTGACAATCCGCTTTTTGCGGTGCTTGACGCGTTTATCGTCAAAGTAAACAGAGACTGTGCAGTTTTCATAAACACCGCTGACGCGGAAGCGGACCTTGAGGGTTTCGTCCATACGGCTCAGGTCAATGGTTTTGGGCACCGTGTAGCTGACGCCCTCCCCTGCGACCAGCTCGACAACAGGCCCGGATTCAGGTTTTCGCTGTTTTATGACATATTCCGCCGCGCATTTTCCCGCGCCAGCAGCTTCCTCTGAAACATAGTCGACCAGGTCGTGGACATGGAGGACGTTGCCGCAGGCAAAAACGCCTTCCACATTGGTCTCAAAGCTTTCATTTACGATTGGGCCGTTTGTTTTCCGGTCAAGGCTGACCTCCATTTTGCTGGAAAGCTCATTCTCAGGGATGAGGCCAACAGACAGCAGGAGCGTGTCACAGCTGTATTCCTCCTCGGTTCCGGGAACAGGCTTCATGTTTTCATCCACCTGGGCGATGGTGACGCCTTCTACCCGTTCCTGTCCCTTGATGTCTACAACCGTGTGGCTCAGCTTAAGCGGAATGCCATAGTCGTCCAGGCATTGGACAATGTTGCGCTTAAGACCGCCGGAGTACGGCATAATCTCAGCGACGACCTTTACCTTTGCCCCTTCCAGGGTCAGGCGCCTGGCCATGATGAGGCCGATATCTCCAGAGCCGAGAATCACGATTTCGCGGCCGGGCATAAAGCCCTCGATATTGACAAAACGCTGGGCAGTGCCGGCGCTGTAAATGCCCGCGGGCCGGCAGCCGGGAATGTTGAGGGCGCCCCGGGGGCGTTCCCGGCAGCCCATGGCCAGTACGATGGCCTTTGCCTTAAGCTTAACCAAGCCGTCGGTGCTGTTCATGATGGTGAGGACCTTGTCTCCCTCAATGTCCACCACCATGGTGTTCAGCTTGTATTCGATACCCAGGTCGGCGACCTCGTCGATGAAGCGCTGGGCGTACTCCGGCCCGGTCAGTTCCTCCTTAAAAGTATGCAGGCCAAAACCATTGTGAATACACTGGTTTAAAATGCCGCCGAGCCGCCGGTCTCTCTCCACAATCAAAATATCATTGACGCCCGACTGTTTGGCGGAAATGGCAGCGGCAAGTCCTGCCGGCCCCCCGCCGATGATGACTATTTCATAAGACTTCATAATCAACCTCTCATTCCTGTCCGATTTCTTTGTCGCAGCCGGTCAGAAGCTGCGACGCACCGCCTTTTTTGGTGATGTCTGTCATTTTAATGCCCAGCTCTCTGGAAAGGATTTCCATGGTGCGCGGTGTACAGAAGCCCGCCTGGCAGCGTCCCATGCCGGCCCGGGTTCTGCGCTTGACAGAATCCATGGACTTTGCACCGATGGGACGGTTGATGGCGTCCATGATTTCACCCTCGGTGACCATCTCGCAGCGGCACACAATATTGCCGTATTCGGGTTTTTCCTTGATGAGCGCCATTTTTTCTTCATCGGACAGGCTGTCGAATTTCAGGACACCCTTGCGTCTGGCGATGAAGTTCGTTTTCTTTTTAAGCTGCATTTTCTCCGCGATGATGCCGGAGAGCATCACGCCAATAGCCGGTGAGCTTGTGAGGCCCGGCGACTCAATACCAGCGGCGTCAAAGAAGTTTTCAGCGTCGGCCACCTCCTCAACGATGAATTCGTGGTGGTCCTCATGTGCGCGCAGGCCCACAAAGGAGGTGATAATTTTATTAAGCGGCAGAGGGTTTTTATGCAGAAAATCAGGTGAGGCGGCGATTTCCTTCAGCGAGTCGAGCACCTCCTGGGTGGTCTGGAAGGATTCCTTGTCGTCCACGTCGGTGGCGGTCGGTCCTACAAAGAAGTTGCCGTGGATGGTCTGGGAAGCGGCGATGCCTTTACCCATCTTGCCGGGAAGCGGCACCACCGTCGCGTTGAAAATGGTTCCCAGTGATTTGTCAAAGAAAATATACTCGCCCTTTCTGGGAGTGATGTGGATTTTCTTTTCACTGACCATGTTGTGAAATTTATCGGCGTAGACGCCGGCAGCGTTGGCGATGGCTTTTGTTTGAATATCGCCGCGGTTTGTCTTGATGGTGTAGAAGCCGTCTGCTTTGATAATGTCATAGGCTTCGGTTTCAAATTTGAATGCCACGCCGTTGACGTTTGCGTTTTCACCCATGGCGATGGCGAGATTAAAGGGACAGATCACGCCGCCGGTGGGCGCATAAAGCGCGGCGACGGTCCGCTCGGTGAGGTTGGGCTCAAGCCTGAGCACCTCATCTCTTGGGACGATACGGCAGCCCGGGACGCCGTTTTTCTCAGCGTGGTCCAGCTGTTCTTTAAGCTTGGGCAGGTCTTCCTCATGGGTGCAGACAATGAATTTTCCGTTTTTCTTTACCGGGAAATCCAGTTCCTCAGAAAGCTCCCACATTAATCGATTACCTTCGACGCATAACTTTGCCATCAGGGAGCCCGGGTCTGCCTCAAGGCCGGTGTGGATAACACCGGTGTTGGCCTTTGAGGTTCCCGAAGCCACGTCGTCCCCTTTTTCGATGACGCATGCGTTTACTTCGTATTTTGATATTTCGCGTGCTATACAGCAGCCGGTAACACCGGCGCCGATGATCACAAGATCATACATTTTTTTCACCTGGCCTAGCTTTCTTTTAAAAGTCCGATGGCTGAGCTGGTGCCGATGCGCTCACAGCCTGCGTCTAAAAACATTTCCAGGTCTTCTACGGTTTTCACGCCCCCGGAGGCTTTCATTTTTACAGAGGGCCCGATATGCGCTTTAAAGAGATTGATGTCCTCAATGGTAGCGCCGCCTGTTCCAAAGCCAGTGGAGGTTTTGATATAGTCTGCGCCAGCGTTTGTGACCAGCTCGCAGACCTTGACCTTTTCCTCCTCGGTCAGGTAGCAGGTTTCAACAATGACTTTTAAGATGTGGTCGCCGGCGGCTTTTTTCAGCTCAGCAATTTCATTTTGAACATAGTCGTAGTCCTTATCCTTTAAAGCGCCGATATTGATGACCATATCCACCTCCGAGGCGCCCTCGCGGATGGCTTCTTTCACTTCAAAAGCCTTGACGGCAGTGGTGTTATAGCCCAGCGGGAAGCCAATAACGGTGCAGACATTCAGGGCATCGCCGTAGGTCTCTTTCGCCTGTTTTACAAAGGAAGGGGGGATGCAGACAGAAGCGGTTTTATATTCCACCGCGTCGTCGCAGAGTGCTTTAATCTGGTCCCAGGTTGAGAATGCTTTTAAAAGTGTGTGGTCAATGTGGCCTAAAATTTCTTGTTTGTTCATTTTTTTACTCCTTCATTCAGTCTTGTCGGTTTTATTTCAGCCGCTCAATGAGTTCGTTGAGCGGCATGCCATCCTTTGGAATAAACGTACGCCAGTACGCGCAGGTCTCTTTTAATTTGTTTTTGATTTCTCTTGGATGCTCAGCATTGGATGCAAAAATTTCAAAGCTCAGGTAGATGGCCTCAGCCTTTGGCGGCATGGCCGGATCTTCCTTTTCATAGGATTTTGCGATGGCCGCAAGGAGCCGGGCGCCGTCGATGATGCCCGCGGCGTTGTTGTCCTCTGTGAAGGCCGCGTGGGAGGACGTAACGCCGTTGGTCTGCTGCATATGCATAATGGGGGAATAGCAGGCCAGCGCCTCAAGCCAGGCATACGGGTCAGAATCTGCCGGATCAAAGGAGAAAAGGTGAGGATAGCGCGCCATGTCGGCCTCAATGGCGTCCAGGATACCGTCGCCGGTATCTTTGTCCTTGATGGCCTTCTCCCAGATTGCGTAGGTGGTATCGCCGCCCAGCCAGGGCTCTGTGAAGACACGGCCCTCTATTGCGGCTTCAATGCTTTTACGGACAGCGTCCCGGGAGGGTTTTTGAAAGCGCACCTGTCCAACCATGTGGCCCATGTCGATGGTGGTGTAGACGGGATTCTGGCCGATGTTGTAGATGTCTCTCAGAAAGTTCTTTGTGCCCTCGATGGTCCAGGGAGTCTGGTGGGGCGCGTACATGGCCTCAACGCACACCGGAATATTGCCGTTGTCCTTTGCGATGCCGCCGATTTCAGACAGCAGCTCTGAAACTTTGCGGGTTTCTTTTTTGTAGAGCTCCGGGTCCTGGAGCACCCTGTCAGGATAAGCGTGAAGCGAAAAGCCAATGCCGGAGCCGCGCGCGCCCAGCCTTTCAATGGCTGGCTTTACCCAGCCCTCCAGCATATGGCGGGCCATTTTTTCGTTTGGGTGGGCCAGTCCGGCAGTGCGGTAGGTCTGATAGCCGGTGAAAAAGTTGGCGACATGGATATCCTGCGCGGCCTCCACTGCCTTTACCCGGTCAAACCACGCGTCAAGGTACCAGTCCGGCGAGTAGAAAAAGTCCGCCTCGTTGTCAAAGCTTGCCTCGACATAGTCAAAGCCAAGCTGTTTAATGAGCGGCCCCCAGGTTTCAGGCTCCACCCAGCGCTTGATGGCAAAGCAGTTATCCAGTACCAGGTATATTTTTGGGTAGTTCATAGATGATCTCCTGTTTTTAGTTTATGGGTGAACAACAACCTTCATGATGTTTTCATCCCGGATTGCGGTGAAGCCGTCCATGATATTTTCCAGCTTAATGGAACGCTTGATATACTTTTTGGCATCCAGCTTCCCTTCTGCCATGAGCTGCATAATTTCGCGCATACAGTCCGGCGTAGTGGCGTGCACACCGCAGACCTGAAGCTCCTTATAATGGATGAGGTTCGAGTCGATGTGCCCCCTGCTCTCACCCGGAAGCCCGCCAAACAACGAAATACGCCCCATCTTTGCGGCGATGACCTGAGCCTCGGTGTGGACAGAAGGAACAGAGGTCGCTGTGATGACCACATTGGCGCCGCGGCCCTCTGTGATTTTTTCAACCTCTGCCGCCGTGTCCTGTGTGAAGGGATTGACCCAGATCACACCCGGTACCTTTTCCATGGCGATTTTTCCCCGTTTTTCGACAGGTTCCACAATAATGACCTTTGCGGCCCCTTTCTGGAAAGCAAGCTCGGCATGGATACAGCCGATCATGCCGCTGCCGTAAACGACCACGAAATCGCCGGGCTCAATGTGCATGTAGCGCTGGCCGTTTAAGGCGCAGGCTGCTGGCTCGATCAGGGTGGCGTCATCATACTCAATGCTGTCCGGCAGCTTGATGACATTGTTCATCTTGATGGCCTGGGCCGGAATCTCCAGATAAGGTGCGAAAACGCCCTCATATTGGAAGCCGATGGTGGTCAGGTGGTCACACATATTGGTATGGCCGGTTTTGCAGGGCCAGCACTCGCCGCAGCCGATGGCCGGGGCGATGGTGACACGGTCCCCTGCCTGATAGCCGTGCTCCCTGGCAAGTTTGCCGGCATGGACAATATCCCCGGCACACTCGTGGCCCAGGACACGCGGCACGTCAATTTTGTCATTTCCCTTTAAGAAAGTGCGCATGTCTGTGCCGCAGATCGAAGCGGATTTTACCTTGACGATGATGTTATCGTCATTTCCCAGAGGCTCGGGAACCTCCCGAACCTCGAGCTCTCTGTTTTCATTAAGTACAAATGCCTGCATCGCTTTTTTCCTTTCGGTTATTCCTGTCCCCAGGGGTAGAACATGACCTTGTTGTAGAAGAAGCCGCCTTCCTTGATTTTATCAAAGATACCCGGGCAGTCATCCAGCGGCAGGCGGTGGCTGATGATATCCCTGGCGGTCATTCCGCGTTCGCCGAACATTTTTAAGGATTCCGTCCAGTCCTCACCGGGATAAGGCTTCGTGAAGGAGTTCCATGAACCGATAACGCTCAGCTGGCTGCGCATGATGGTGTCCACTTCCTTTTCGCTTAAGTCTAAGCCTTTATGAGAAATTCCGAGGAAGACAACCCGTCCCATTTTAGAGGCCATGAGAATACACTGCTTCTGGGCGGCCGGCACGCCGGAGAAATCAATGACCAGATTTGCGCCTTTTCCATCGGTCGCTTTTTTAACTGCTTCCACAGGATCTTCGTTTAAGGAATTGATCGTCACATCTGCGCCGACTTTTTTGGCGATATTTAGCTTTTCATCCCATACGTCAACCGCAATGACCTGAGACGCCCCGCAGAGCTTTGCGTATTGTGCGGCGAATAAGCCGATGGGGCCGGTGCCGCAGACACAGACACTGTCGCCTTCTTTAAAGCCGCCGCGCATGAGGCCGTGATAGGCGTTCGCACACGGGTCAAGAGTTGCGGCGTCCTCATAGGATACGCCCTCCGGAACCCTTAAAAGGTTGGATTCCTTGACGGATACATATTCGGCGAGGGCGCCGTCGCGTCTTGAGCCATAATAATCATAATCCTCACATAAAGAGTAGATTCCCTTCTGGCACCATTCGCATTTCCCGCATGGAATGAGCGGCGGAACCACAACCCGGTCCCCGGGCTTAAAGTTTTTCACATTTTTTCCAACAGCTTCGATTTCACCGGAAAATTCATGTCCGATGGTAATCGGTGAAACGTGAGCGCCATAGACCAGAGCTCTTGGAATATCTGAACCGCAAAGACCAACAGCGCGAACCTTCACCATCGCTTCGTCGTCCATCATTTTTGGTTTCTCGACATCCTCAACCCTCAAGTCTCCAGGCTTATACATTCTTACTGCTTTCATTTTTTATCTTTGCCTCCTCTGATTATTTGTTTCTACACAAAAATAGTATTAAATTTACGTTTTGTATTTACTATTCGTAAATTATAAACGAATTATAACATCATTTTTTAACGATGTCAACATACATATCGTAAATTATTAACGAAAAAGTGTTTTACTTTCAGAGAGTTATGAAGTATAATTAATTCAAAAAGAGGAAAAAGGGAGAAATCTTATGGCTTCTTTATTAAGTGATATACGAACAAAATACAATCTGCTCTCTAAAACGCAGAAGACCATTGCAGACTACATACTGGATAATCCGGATGCTACCATTCTTTTGTCCATTACAGAGCTGGCCAATTATTGCAGCACCAGTGAGACAACCGTTATGCGGTTTCTTAAAAAGCTGGATTATGATTCTTATCAGATTTTTCGGGTTAATCTCGCAAAAGAGCTGATCGACAGCCCCAGTGAGACCATCAATGAAGAAATTGCAGAGGGCGACAGTACCTCTGATATCAAGCGCAAGGTGATTAAGCATACCAATACCGCGGTCAGCGATCTGGAGTATTCTATCAACCAGAAGGATATTGACCAATGTGCAGAGATGATTCTTAATGCAAGGCGCGTGACATTTTTTGGAATCGGCGCCTCTTCGGCCGTTGCCATTGATGCGCTGCATAAGTTTGGGAAAATCGGGTTAAATGTTAACGGCTTTCAGGATTCACACCTGATGAACATTCACTGCTCACATATGACCTCTGAGGACGTTCTGTTTGTGGTTTCCCATACAGGTGAAAGTGTGGAGGTGTTGAACGCAGTCAGCCTTGCAAAGGAAAACGGCGCAAAGATTATATCGCTGACCAGCTTCAGCAATTCCAGCCTGGCGAAAAAATCCGATGTGTTTTTATCCAGCTCCACCAATGATAAAAAATACCACTCTGAAGCCATGGCGTCCAGAATCGTCCAGCTGGTGATTGTGGATATCTTGTACCTGTCCGTCTTTATGCAGAACGAGGCTAAGTTCTACAAAGCCCTCAACCAGTCGCGGATTGCGGTATCCTTAAACAAAACATGAAAAAAGTTCCAGCTAAAACCTGGCTGGAACTTTTTATTTTGGGATAAGCACTTCCCCTCTACCTCCATTATACCCCACAAAATTTTCAACTACAAGACTGTTTATTTCTGAAGAATGGGCGTACAATAGGGGTTACTCTGCAAGAGAAAGGAAGTGTCTGGAAATGATGGATCTTATGAAAACAGCGGCTGAAGTACAGCTGGTGGAAGACACAAAAGCAGTGCTGGCCTGTAACGAAGAAAGCGAACACTTTGGCCTTACCCTGTCCGGCGAGGATGCGCTGGCAGTGATGGAATCCCGAAATGAAAGCCTTAAGAAACACCAGCGCGTGGAGATTGGCCCCTGTGTCACTAAAAAAATCATCCACCTTTTTTGTGACTCCCAGTATATCTGGCAGGATAATTATGTCAAGACGCTTAAGCGGCTGCAGGATATTTTTTTCCTGTATAAAAACGAATCTGATGATCTGGTTTCAGACGACGAGCTGCTGACCTTTATGCAGGAGCAGTTTGAAGGCGTGTGCTTTGGAGATCTCGACTATCTTGAGACTACCTGTCTCCAGCGTTTCTGTATGGCTGTGAGGGCCGGCTACCGCGGCTACCGGAAATCTGGCGGCCACAGTGAGTACAGCCTGTTTGACGAGGAACCACGGTGGGATAAGGAGCTCTATATGAAGGTGCTCAGGGAGCTGGCCTGGGAGTAAAAAAGTCTATACGGTCAGTCTTAAAGCGCATTGCCCGTTTTATTCAGAAAAAATTCCCTGAAATTTTCCGGTGTTCCCTTTGTGAAAGCATTCTTTTGGAGCACAAAATAGATATTTTTGTAGTAAAAAACAAAATGAAGATCATCCTCTTTAAAATTGGTCAGCTCACTGTATTCCAAATGCTTCATAAAAGTACAGTCGGCGTAGTTTTCATAAAATAAAAACACAGGGGGCTTGTCTTCAACCTTATTCACTTTTCTTAGTCTGGCGCCCTTTAGTTTTGTTATAAAAAAGATAAAACGGTCATAGTTGCATGCATAAAGTTCAATGAGTGCTACAAGGCTCAGTGCAGCTAAGCCGATGAGTGAAATCAGATCAAATTTAAACCCGCTTAAAAGAAAAATGATTATTTCCATTCCGGCGATAAGCACTCCCATGATTTTTATGTTTGTCATATCTTTGGATAACCCCAGGGTGTTTTTTTTCAGAAGTTCTTCAGTATCCGCCTTGGTGTAGTGCGGCTCATTTATGTATAGCGCTTCCATGGTGACCTCCATTATTTTTTTATATTATACCAAAAGAAAGCCCCCTTTAAAAGAAAGCTTTCTATAAAGACATTTATTAGTTATTATATGTATTGATGGCCAGCAGGACAGCAATCATTAAAGCTGCGCCAGTAGATGCAGTAAGACCGCCCGTTGGAACAGCGGCTATCAGAAGTACTATCGCTAAAACAAGCCCACCTGTATATAAAAGTGCTCTATGATTTGCAACAATATTATCAAGATCCTGTTGATAATCTGGTTGTCCTTTCATTTTAAAGGAAATTTCGAAATAAACATTTCTGTTTTCAACGGATGTACTATAGACTAACTGTTTTACCTGAATATTAAATGTTGGGAATCCATCAACGGTTGAAAATGAAATGGTGAGTGTACCATGATTAATACTGTTCGCAAAAGCAACGGATGTTTGAATACCTCCAGAAGCATTGATGATAGCTTTATCGGTCGCTGTTAAAGTATCTAAAATTTTTTCTGCGGTAGTAATGTCACCTTTTTCAAATTCGCCGTTATTAATGGTAATTGTGGCTTTATCACTTGAAGGAATGGTACTGGTGTCTACCATTGGCGTAAATGAACCACTCAGGCCGAACTTGTATTCAATATCAATGAACGGCCCTGGAATAGTGGTTTTCTGATTCCAATCCCAGCCAATACTTGGATCAATGTGAAGAATTCTAAGCATTTCATTACAAAGTCCTTTAGCGACATTAGATAGAGTAAGGGATGAAACCCCGGTATCCTGTCCTGAAGCCATTACCTTATCAATATTAATTTGTGAGTCACCAGAACCATAGCTTGTTTCATAAAATTGGTCGAAGGCCCAATTGCTTGGAATTCGTACACCAATATTACCTGAAAAGCCTGTTGACATATCCGCAACGTAGCTTGTTTTGGCGTAACCTGCATTTGAAACACGAGTGCAGACATTACGCGGTCCATAAATTCCCACATTGTAGTGGAGTAAATATACTGAAAGTGCTCTAAAATATTCGAGAATATTGCTATCTACCTCAAAATCATAAGCATCAAAATCGACTGCAAAGTAAATCGTTGTATTCTCAGGAAGTCCTAGCTCTTGAGCTGTTGATGCAGCATATAAAGCGTCCTGTCGGCCCTGCTCATGGGTAAAGTAGCTTGCATCGGTAACATCCATGTTTCCGGATAAATCATTACCTGATCGTTCAAAGATAGGAACAAACTTCATTCCAGCTTCCAGAATTAAACTGATTTCTGAAATGGATACGGCCCAATAACCTGTAATATATCTTCCAACATAGTTGATACCAATACTTTTTAGATACTGAGCTCGCTGGTTCGTGATGCGGTCAGTACAATCGCAGGCATTGCAGCTGCGGTCCACATTTCCTTTGCTGACAAGTAAAGCCGCCCAAGTCGACAAGCCAACCCATCCATCGGCTTCCAATGCCATCAGGCTCTGGAAATTGATCACAGCATTTTCAACGCCGGTATCAAAGATACCATTAAAAGAGCCTGGGTTAAATCCATTGACATAGAGCATATACTGAAGCAGATAAACTAAAGCGGTCTGTTTGCTGTTTAACGCAACATTATGATCATTCGCTCCCTGTGCTGTGCCAGGTCCGAACACACCATTTGGCTCATCAATACCAACTTCTTTTTGAAAGGCATAAAGCAGCGCGTTACAGGTGTTTCTGCCATAGACTCCGTCACAGGGACAGATATTCAAGTCCATCCAGAAGTAATCACTGTATTTATTGTTAAGTGCCTGCTGAATGGCCCGAATGCGGCTGTCACCGCCTGAAATTAAAACGACAGCATCTGTGGATAATAAGCCTTTCATTGTTTTTGCATCCACTTTCCCGTCAGCGGTAAGTCCAGCTGCCATTTTAAATTGGTTTACACCGGAAACGGTTGTATTGTCAAAATCCTGAGTCAGATCCTGGGAAGAGAACCCCTTACACCATAACCCTCCCTGAATAATATTGACAATATGACCTTTCGCGCCACTTTGGACAGTTGGACAAAGCTCTGCGGTCATTGGGCCAAACTCACCAGTTGGTGTGGAAACACCAATTTCAATTTGCAGAGCTGAAATTAAAGATGCCACTGTGCCATTCCCTGTTTGGCCGTCTTCCGTACATGAGATATAACCATTAAAATTTTTATAGGTTGCATTTAACCATTTCTGCGTCATTAATACTTTCTGATCCATAATATAAATCCTTCTTTCTGTTTTTATTTTTTTAGTAAACCGGCAATGTGCACTTGCCGGTTTAAGAAGGACCGGTCCTCTGCTTTAGTTTTTGGCCTTATGCAGTGTCGGGCGCTTTTATAATGCTATTTTAGCCGCGTTTCTCTGCTTTGTCTGTGTGCAGTTTGTGTGTTTTTAAGCATTCCACTGAAAATGCACAAAGCTCCTGTCATAATAGCGGATGGTCTTCAGGCCATACCGCTCACCCGCGTCTGCTACCGCATCGACGGTGTACCCATTGGCGGCATAGACGGCAATATCAGCCGCCCGTCCCAGTTTATGGTAGGAATCCGGCACACCGCCGACTTCTGCGTTGAGGATTTCACACCTTACGCCAGAGGTCACAACCAGGGGAATCCCCAGGTCTTTCCGAACCTGCTCCAGCTTTTCGATGAGCGTCCGGTTCATCGGGACTGGAAACCCATCGCAGTATTTGCCGCCGCACTCACATTTAAACTCCTGCATATTAAAATGCTCGGTTACCTGTTCCTGCGGGTCAAAAGCTGGCGCCGGATCGGCTGTGGCATAGTCAAACAGGGCCGCTTCAGTGTTATAGCCCACGATGCCGTCAGTGACGAGTCCAAAATCGGCCTGCAGTGTCTTGACGGCCGCATCGGTTAAGGGGCCTGAAAGGCCATCCACCAGGCAGTTGTATCCTTTTGCGTTTAACTGCGCCTGTATGCCGCGTACCTGCTCGGACAGATGCTCTTTTGTCACCGGACCGGCAATGCCGTCAGCCTCAATGCCATAGCCTTCCTGGGCCCGCCTCACAGCAGCCTGGGTTTCGGAGCCATCATAGCCATTGACGGTCCCCGGCGCGTAGTTGCAGAGCTTGAGGGCTTCCTGTACCTGTGTTAAGGTCATCTCCATTATTTTTTACCGCCTTCCTTTTTGTCTTTCTTTTTTAATACTTGTTCTGAATCGTTGATGCTGGGGGTTGTCGGATCGACAATCACGCCCATTGCAACGGCACAGATGACAACTGCGTTTAAAATCTTTTCGATTAAAGGCACGTTAAAATCCGTTGAGATAAATCCCTGAGCGTACTGCAGGATCAAAACGATCAGGCCGATACAGGCAACCCAGAAGGCTTTGTTCTTTAATCGAATCTTTAAGTTCATTCCGATTATCACCTACTTTCTATCGAAGTCTGCTGATGTTGTGGTATCGCGATAACAGCTATGCTTTCGATAAGCACATTATAGCACTGCGTTTGTGGACCGGCTGTGCTCACTTTGTGCTGTGTTTGCTTAAAAAAAAGAGCCTTTCGGCTCTTTGGAGGCAAGTGGGAGAATTTGATTACTTAATCTGGCGTTTCATCACTTGATTTGTTTTTGAAGCGACATGGCGGATATAATCATAGTCATACTCAAGCTCCTCGGCGATCTGCACCAGTGATTTTCCAGTATAGCGCTGCATGTAAAATACTTTTTTCTGGATGTTTTTAAGCTTTGGAATTGCCTCAAGAATAACCCTGAGGCTTTTTTCAAGCAGGTATTCCTGACGGCGCTGCTCACCCAGCGCCTCTCGGATAAGCGTTAGCTGCTTAAGAATTTGCTGTTTTCTTTCCACCCTTGTGTAGGGTGTTTTTTCAGATAAACGCATCCATTTTTCTTCAAGCTGAGTAAGATGGATAATCTCCTCCTGGATAATGGCCAGCTCAGCTTTCAGACTGATGACAGAGTCGTCCTTTTCCAATAATTTCATATACTCCCACCTTTCGAATGAATTTTCTTTTTCAAACATATGTTCTTTTTAAATAATCATACGCTCATCAAGAGAAAATGTCAATGAAATCCATTGGAGTGGACAAATATTTACTCTAATTTAAGCAAGTATTTTTTTGAGTTTAAAGATTAATTGTATTCCTTGCGGCTGTTTTTAAAATAAAAATTTTAAAAGTGTCAATATTTTGGACAGCTTTTCTTCATCTAGTTGAAATTTCGTTAAAAATATTGGTTTTTAGGTTTGTTGTTTTTTATGATAGTGTCAATATTTTGAACAAAAATAGAAGAAAAACTAAGTAAAAAAATAAAATTATGGTGTTTTAGAGTGATAAATTCTGGTTTTTTTGGTATATTTTTGGCATAAGAATTGCATTTACTAAATATCAAGATTTAATGCTGCTACATTTGGGAGGAACAAGATGAAAAAATACGAACAGTTTATTGCAAAAGAGGACATTGAATTAATTCATGAGAATACCATTCGTATTCTTGAAAACGTCGGGGTAAAATTTGAGCATGAGGAAGCTCTGGAGATTTTCAGGAAGCACGGCATGCGGGTCGAGGGCGATGTCGTCTATATGGGTGAGAAGGATGTGCGCGCGGCTCTGTCAACGGTTCCGGAGACCTTTACGCTGTACTCGGGCAGAGGAACCGTAGAGGTTGGAGGCGGCAGTATGGTCAAGCTGCCGGTGGGCTGTCCGGCCTTTATTGAGGACCGTGGCAATATCCGTAAAATTTTAAATAAAGACATTATTGATCTGTTTAAGCTTATTGATACCAGTCCATTGCTTGACTGTAACCACGTTAACTTTTTTACCGAATCGGAAGGCTTTTCCGATGATGTGAAGCGCTATTCCTATCTGGCGCTGCTCATGAAATACTCCAATAAGCCTTTCCCCTTTGCCATTCCCGATACCTCGGCAGAAAAGGGCAGCCTGAGGGAAGCCATGGCAGGCGGTATCCGCCTGATGAAACGGTTTGAGGGCGTTGAGGATAAATGTCTGGCTTCGGTGGGGATCAACCCTCTTTCGCCGCTCTGCTATGACCATGCCCCCATCGAGCGGATCATCGGAACCTGCAGCGAAAACCAAGGTATCTGGCTGGCCTCCTGTGTGATGCCGGTTTTAACAGCTCCGCCTTCGGTCGCTTCAATCCTGACCATGGTGAATGCAGAGATTCTGGCAGGCTTTGTTTTTACGCAGCTCTTAAAACCCGGAACACCGATGATTTACGCCAATGTATCCGGATCGACAGATTTGAGGACCATTCAGCTGAGCATGGGGAATCCAGAGGCGGCGCTGATGATTTACGGAACAGCGGCTCTGGCCGATTATTACCGTGTTCCCTTCCGGGCCGGCGGCGCCATCAGCGACGCCAAGGATCTTGATTTCCAGGCAGGTATGGAATCCATGATGATGGCCGAAGCGACCGTAGAGGCAAAACCGGATATGATCCTCCACAGCACAGGCTGTCTGGGGACATACAATATCGTCAGCTTTGAAAAAATGCTGATGGATGAGGAAATCTTTGCCTATGCCGAACGGATTCACCGGGGCATTGATGTAACGGAGAAGAAAATCTGCTTTAAGGATATTGAAAAGACCGGACCAAGGGGAAATTTCCTGTCTGGCAGAACGCCGAAAATGTACCGTGAAGAATTTTATCTCACCCAGTACCTGAACAAGGCCGACGCCAACGACTGGCAGAATAAAGGCCGGGTCGGGCTCAAGGAAAATGCCGGCCAAAAGGTGCAGGAGAGAATTGAGGCTTACCAGGCGCCGGAAATTACAAAAGAGCAGGAAGAATTGTTAAAGCCATATTTGCCGGAAGATTACCGGGATCAGATTTAGGAGGCCTGTCATGAGTAAGGGAAAACGTAATTTTCTTTTGGTGTTGATCAGTGTGATGGTGGGGATTATCTATTTTATCCCCTACCTCCGCTTTTTCTTTTATGACCAGATGCTGGACGGATTTCATCTGACCAACTTGCAGCTGGGCACGCTTGGGTCGATTTATGGCCTGGTTGCCCTGTTCTGCTACCCGGTCAGCGGTTACCTGGCCGACCGTTTCAGCGCGCGTATTCTGCTGACCATCTCTTTTTTAGTCATGGCAGGGCTCACTTTCTGGCAGTCCACTTTTCCAGGCTATAATACACTGGTGATTATCTATGTCCTGTATGGCTTCTTTACGACCGCCACGCTCTGGTCACCTTATATCTGTTTTGTGCGCCATCTGGGAACAGAGGAGGAGCAGGGAAAGCTTTTTGGTGTCAGCGAGGCCATGCGCGGTGTGGTCAGCGCGGTAACCGGCTTTGTTTTTCTCTGGATGCTGGGCCTTTTTGTGGACAGCGTGGGAGGAATGCAGGTGCTCCTGTGGATTTCGGTCGGGTTATATGTGCTCTTCGCGGCTTTGAGCATCGTCTTTTTACCTAAAACGGAGGTTAAGGGCTCAAAGCAGGACAGTCCTCAGGAAAAAGGAATGAAAAATATTATAAAAGCGCTCAAGCTCCCCGGCACATGGCTGGTTGCGTTCTTCCTGTTCAGCTGTTTTTGCGTGATCAATACCGGGACAAACTACCTCGGCACTTACACAACACAGGTGCTGGGCGTATCGGCCTCTGTCTCCAGCGGACTGGCGATTTTCAGAAGCTATGTCATCGTGATTGCGGCAGGTGTGCTGGGCGGTATACTGGCGGACAAGGCGAAATCCAGAGCCATTTTTATCAGCGGCCTTCTGGGCGGTATTATCGTGTGCGCAGCGCTTTTGATTTTCAGCAGCAGTCTGGTAACGGTGGCCATTGTCATTACCATGGTCATGTCCTTCCTGTATTTTACGGTTAAATCTGTTTATTATTCAGTCATGGGTGAAGGCGGGATTCCCCTTGAGCTGACCGCGGCCGCCACAGGCATCATTTCCTTTATCGCCTATGCGCCGGAGGCCTTTATGACGACCATCATGGGTTCGTGGATTGACGCGGACCCGGTGGTGGGCTTTAATAAGATATTTATCTGGATGATCAGTTTTTCGGTGATCAGTATCATACTGGCTGTGATTATTTACAGACGGCACAAAAAAGCTGAGGGCATTTAGCCCTCAGCTTTTTCCAGGTTGTACTTCTTAATCTTATTGTGCAAGTTTGTCCGGGAAATCTGGAGCTGCTTTGCGGTTTGGCTGATATTATGGCCGTTATTTTCAAGGGCATCCTGGATGATCTTTGCTTCATAGGCGTTCATCAGATGGCTGAGCCTTTCTTCCCCGCTGGTTCCGGGCAGGCCGGAGGGCGGCGCTTTTTCGGGAGCGGCCTTTGTCCTAAGCAGGTACTCAGGCAGGTGGTGGGGTTTGATAAAGGCTTCGTCCTTTCCCGCGAAGTAGATGGCCTGGGTGATGATATGCCGCAGTTCCCGGACATTGCCGGGCCAGCTGTGGTATTCAAAAATCTGTTTTACCGCGCTGGACAGCCGGGTGACCTTTTTTCCGAGCACTGGCGCCATACTGCCAATAAAATACTCAGCCGTTTCAGAAATATCTTCCCGGCGCCGGATAAGTGGTGGAAGCTCAATGGAGAAAACCGCCAGGCGGTAATAGAGGTCTGCCCTTAAATGGCTGTTTTCAATGGCGATGAAAGGCTCCTCGTTGATGGCGCTGATAATACGGCATTTACAGGGCTTTTCCTCCTGGCCGCCCACCGCGCGGAAGCGCCCGGTCTCCAGAACGCGCAGCAGCTTTGACTGGAGCCCGATATCCATGGAGTTGAGCTCATCCAAAAACAGAGTGCCGTTCTCAGCCTCTTCAAACAGTCCTTTTCGGTTGACAGCGCCGGTATACGAGCCTTTACAGGTGCCAAACAGAGTGCTTTCAAGCAAGGCTTCCGGGATAGCGCTGCAATTTACAGCCACGAAGGGATAGGAGGAAAAGGCACTGTAGTTGTGAATGCTCTGGGCAAAGACCTCCTTACCGGTGCCGGTCTCACCCCAGATGAGCACAGGGGCATCTGTTTTAGCCGCGATTTTCCCCCGGTAGACTGCTTTTTGCAGCATCGGGCTGCTGCCGATCACATTGGCAAAGGTGTGCTGGGTACCGTTTTGCAGGTATTGGGAGGGGGCCTGGCGGTCGCTCTGCTTTTTATTGCCGTCGGCGATCATTTCCAGATAATCCGAGACCTCGCGGTAAATGCACAGGGCGTAGTCTATTTTACCGTTTTTACCGTAAATGGGGTAGGTGCTGCACAGAATATTTGCCTCATTGCCGCCGACTGTGGTGTAATAGTCCAGCGTTTCCTGATAGATTTTTCCGGTTTTCAGCGTATCGAGCACCATTGAGCGCTTTGGGCGGATGATGTTTGGAAACTGCTGTGGATTATAGAGCTCTTCCGGGCTTTTTCCAATAACCTCGTCACGCCGCAGGGCTTCAATTTTTTCACAGCCCTTAGAGTAACAGATGATACGCCCCTCGGCGTCAAGAATCATCACGGCCATGTCCGTGATGCGCTCCAGATCACCAATGTTCAGGGGGCGCAGCGCCTTTAAATCCTGTTCCATATTTTTACCTCTTTGTTTTAGGATTGATGATTAAAAAACTGTGAGTAAGACAGTCGATTTTTGTTTTTTACACTATTTTTATAATTTTAATCAGTTTTAAGCTACGGTTATTATACTATTTTTCTTAAAAATTGAAAGCATTCAAAATTAAATATTGACAACGTTCAATAATGGGTGTATATTGAAAGCATTCAAAGTTGCGCGCCTTTGTAATTCAGAATGGAGAAATTAACTGAATCACTTTAATTATGTAAAGGAGAAAAACAATGGATGAAAACAGAGTAAGTGTTCCGGCAGATCCGGGAGGGGCCATGCTGTTTGTTTTTTCAATGGAGGTAATATCTTTTTGGGCCGTTTATTTGGATGTTTTTTCGGAGGGAACATACTTAGTGCTTGGGTGCTTAATGCTGGCTGTTTATCCCGTTTATCTTATAGGCGCTTTTATTTATTATAAGCGCAATGATGCTTATATGGGCAATTGTTATTTCATTTTTGGCTCTCTCTTCGGAGGAATTTTTGGTTTAATCTACATTGCTCTGCATTTTGGATTTCTGTTTGGCTGGGATATGAACATTTCGATTTTAGCGATTCCCATGTTTTGGGGAAGTCTTGCTGTTTTTGCGCTGCTCAAGCCGATGCTTAAAGGGCCTGTTATCCCGCTTGTGGTTTATGGTATCGCTGCGATATGGCTTTTTACCTATGGATTAGAGCTGCTTTCTGTTGGCTCGCTGATCATTTTTACAGTTAACAAATACCTGTCGCTGATTGTGGGAGTCGGCACAGCTTATCTTTTTGTCAATGATCTTTTGCTTTCAGCTGGAGACAGGGGTCTGCCAATGGGGCCGCTTTTGGGCCATTAGGCGTAAAAGCAGGAAGCAGGATTGACAGGCCTGTTTCCTGCTGTTTTTACTCCTCCTTAGCACAATATTTCCGTATGAGCCGGCTGGCTTTTGACTGGGTAATGCCAAGCTCCTCAGCCACGCCGACAGAGGTTTTTCTGCGGCTGTAGCAGTCCTGGATGATGTAGCTTTTGACCTGATCCAGAAGCTGGTCGTAGGAATAGTAGAACTTATCATCGGTCCGGGGAACGTGCATGCGGATCTCCTCGGGCACCTTGCTCTCGTAGATAATGGAGCCGCTGGTTAAAACATACATGCGCTCAATGACATTTTTGAGCTCACGGATATTGCCGGGCCAGTCGTAGTTGACCAGTGCCAGAAGGGTCAGAGAATAAAAAACTTTGTTCGTGCCGTATTTTAAATTTTGTTTTTTGAGATAATGGAGAGAAAGGGGGATGATATCCTCTTTGCGTTCTCTGAGGGGTGGGATATAGCTGATAAAGGAGCCGATACGCCAGTAGAGGTCCTCTCTGAAGGTTTTTTGCGCGATGGCAGTTTTTAAGTCCTTGTTGGTGGCGGAAATAATGCGCACATCCACATGGACAGGCGTGGTGCCGCCGACGGGCAGGAAGGATTTGCTCTCAATGGCGTGCAGAAGTTTTACCTGGAGGTTTAAAGGCAGATCCCCGATCTCATCGAGGAAAACAGTCCCCTTGTCGGCGGATTCCAGCAGGCCCTTTTTTCCGCGGGTATTGGCGCCGGTAAAGGAGCCGGAGGCATAGCCGAAAAGCTCGCTTTCCAGCAGATTGTCGGGGATCGCGCCGCAGTTGATGGACATAAAAGGGCCAAAGCCGCGGTCACTGCACTGGTGGATGTACTCAGCGATCAGGGTTTTGCCAGTGCCGCTCTCGCCCAGCAGCAGGATGGACATGTCCGACTTCGCGATGCGTTCCAGCTCCACAATACGCTTCAGAAAAGCATGGCTTTCCCCCACAATATTGCGCCGCTGGCGCTTTTTTACTTTCTCGGGCTTTTCCATAAGCTTAGCGTCCGCGTCAAAGTCCACATCCGAAAAATTTTCCTGAATCACATAGACGGTAAAGTCGATGTCGTCCGGCGCCTCCTCTTTCATGACGGGGGTGTCGATGATTTCCATGTAATTGCGCGACAGCATATTTTTCTGCCGGTAGATCAGCGGCCTTTTCATGGCCAGCATATTTTTATAGGCGGGCGGGTAGACAACACCCTCCCACTTCCCCCAGTCACTGTCGCCCACCAGATCCTCGGGCAGCTTGCCGTAATGCCTTGAGATGGCCGGGTTCACGTAGATGGTTTTTCCGTTCTGGTCGCTGACAAAAACGCCCAGAAAAAGATTTTCGAGAATTTTAATATAGAGCTCCTTTGGAAGAGACATGAGATAGTTCATGTATTCTTCGCTGTGCTGAAATGGATTGTTCACAAAATCACCGCCTTTTCTAAAGTATACCGGGATTCTTTATAAAAAACAAGCGATTTCCGAAAAAATAGTCATTTTTGCATAGATTAATAAATATTACAAAGTATGGGTAGTTAAAAATGATTAACAGACGGCCCTTTTTTATGGAGAAATGGCGCATCTGGGGCTTTTTTAAAATTGGCACGGGTCTTGCGTTATTAAACGGCATGAATCGGAAAGCCGATCCTTCCAGAATCTGCAGAATGATGGAATCAAGTGTAATCAACGAAAAATGACTGATATGAAAAATTGGAGGAAAACCATGTACCCGAACCGTAATTTATTTGAGAAATACATCACCAGAGATGAAATTGAGCTGATCCATGAATATACCTTAAAAATTTTATCCGAGGTCGGTGTGGTCATTGAGAGCGACTACGCCGCGGAGGTGTTCGCGAAAAACGGCGCCCGCGTTGAGGGCCATAAAATTTTTATCGATGAAGCCCTTTTAAAACGGGGCCTCTCCACAGTGCCCAAGGAATTTGACATTTACAGCCCATCGGGGAAGCTTACCTTGGGTGAAACCGCCCCGACCATCTGCGCAGGCCCTGTGGCCCCGACCACCATACAGGATTTTGAAAACAACACCTACCGGCCGGCCAACCTGAAGGATGTGGCCGAATACTATATGCTCCAGGAAACCAGCGCAGTCATTGACATGCCCACCCATTCCTGCCAGAACACTGACGATCTGGACAAATCCGGCGATGATTTCCACACGCCGCAGGTGGCCATGGGACTTAAATACTGCCGTAAGCCCATCTATCAGGGCAACACCATCACCCCCATCAATTACAAAAAAGGCTCCCTGGTGGAGGCAAACCGCAGACTGGTCAAGCTGCACCGCGAATTTTACGACATCTGGGACAAGCCTGTGACCATGTCCAACTGCTGTGTGCTCTCGCCGCTGGCCATCGGCGCAGAGGTCGTGGACACCATTGTGGGCGCAGTGCTTGAAAACCAGCCGGTCATCATTATCTCCTGCTCCATGACGAACCTGACCTGTCCGCCGACGCTGGCAAGCGCCATTGTACAGGATAACGCCAACATCCTGGCCGGGATTGTCCTCACCCAGCTCATCAACCCGGGCGTGGGCGCGGTTTATGGCTCGGTAACCTCCCCCACCGACATGCGCAATGTCCAGCTGGCTACCGGCGCGCCCGAAGCTGTGCTCATGCAGATGGGCCTGGTGGCCATGGGGCGTTACTATAACCTGCCAGTGCGCTCCGGCGTATCTGCCACCACCGCCGTTGACCTGGACTTCCAGTGCGGCGCGGAATCCATGATGACCCTCATGACCGGCATGCTCGGCAAAACGGACTTTATCCTGAACGCTGCGGGTGCTTACGGCGGTTATAACCTGGGTTCTCTGGAAAACTTTGTGCTGGATGAAGAAAATATCGCTTACCTCAGACGTGTGAACCAGGGGCTGGACATCACCGAGGACAAGCTGTATTTTGACCTCATCAAAAAGACCGGCCCCCGCGGCAATTATCTGAAGGGCCGCACGCCAAAGGATTATAGAAAGGAAAACTATTTCCCGAACATCTTTGTCCGCGAGGGCGGCTCCCCGGCAGATGTCATTGAAAAGAACGGCAATCTGGTGGCCCGGGCCCGCAAGGTTATCAACGAACGGCTGGAAAGCTACGCGCTGCCAGATGTCACCACCACCCAGAAAAAACTGTTAAATGAATACCTGCCGGAAGGCCATAAATACGATTTATAAAAGATAAGAAGAAAGAGGAGTAAAATAATGAGACGAAACGACCGACCATTACAGTTAGGCATGCACACCTATACCCTGCACCTCAGCGGACTTGGCGAGAGCTGGGGATTTGACGACACCCACGCCTTTGAAAAGTCCATCAACCTCATGCAGCTCATGGATCTGGCTGTGGAATGGGGGCTGGACGGCCTCCACATCACCAATGTGGACCTGGAAACCCTTGATACCGCCCATCTGGCAGAGGTGAAGGCTGCCGCCGAGGATCACGGGCTCTATCTGGAATACAACGTATCCTTTGACGCCCCCTGCGACCCGCGTGTCAACTCAAACGTGCATGACGCCCTGGTGAACGCCAAGGCCATGGGCGCAGATCTGGTCAAATTCAGCCTGGACATCGAGCGGCCAAAGCCGCTGTATGGCACCTGCTTCCACCCGGAGGTCATGTCGCAGCTGGCAGCGCGCTACCGTGAGTTTAAGGAGAATATTCCCCTCATGGAGGAGCTGGGGCTTCAGGTTTCCATCGAAAACCACTGCGATACCTACGCCGACGAGGTTATCTGGCTGGTAAAACAGCTGAACCACCCAGACATCGGGGCGTGTCTGGACACCATCAACTCCCTGTGTGTGCTGGAAGGCCCAGAAGCCTGCGCGCAGAAGATGGCGCCTTACGCAAACTGCTGCCACTTCTGCGACAACAAGCTGGTCATCGACCCGGACGGCACCCACTCCATCGGTGTGGCCATTGGCGACGGGGATATTGACTGCGCCAAAATCCTGAAAATGCTCAAGGAGGAAGCGCCGCTTTCCCGAATCACCTTTGAGGTGGAGTATGAGATTGGGGAGGATACCTTGGAGGTTGCCAGGGAAAAGGAAATCGAGGCCTGCAAAAAGAGCATCAACTATCTGCGCAATGTGTTAAAGCTTGGCGTCCGCGGACGCTAAGCGGGAAGAGGGGATAATAATATGAAAGTAACCGGGAAAAAAAGATGGGTTGTACTCACGCTGGTCTCACTGCTCGGCGGGATTATGGTTTATGTGCCGTTTCTGCGCTATAACTACTATGACCAGATGATCACCGTGTTCACACAGTTTAAGCCCATTGTCTCAGAATCTTACGCCCACGAGTTTATCGGCGATATTGGCCTGTGGTTTGGTATCTTTTCGGTATTGATCTACCCGATCGGGGGGATTCTGGCCGATAAATTCAGCGAGCGGAACCTGCTGGTCATCGGCGCGGCCATCATGGGCCTTGCCTCTTTCTGGTACGGCATGGTGCCCGGCAGCACGGAGATCATGATTATCCACATTCTTTACGGCATCGGCACCAGTATTTTTATCTGGTCCGCCTATCTGAAGGTTGTCCGCAAAATGGGGACAGACGCCGAGCAGGGCAGAATGTACTCCACGTCAGAATTTGTAAGGGCCATTGTCGGCACAGCCATTGGCTTCTTTGGCGCAAGCCTTTTAAACAAAGCCATTTTCCCAGGCACAGGCGTGGACGCGCAGGTGCTGGGGCAGCAGTGGCAGCTCATGCTGTTCTTCAACGGCGCGCTGTTCATCGTTCTGGGAATTTTGATTTTTATCCTTGTTCCGCGGAAGATCACCGGCGCTGAAGAGAGCAATGAGGTGGTTCAGGAGGGCTTCAGCATGAAGAGCATCACCACGGTTTTAAAAATGCCGGGCACCTGGCTGCTGGCCCTGCTCATTTTCTTCTGTTTTTCCTTTACCTCTGCCGGCGCGGGTTATCTTGGGACATACACCACGAATATTCTCGGCATTTCAGAGACCCAGGCCAGCAATTTTGCGGTTATCCGCAACTATATTATCGCCGGGCTTTCCACCCTGTCCATTGGCTTCATCGCAGATAAGATCGGCTCAAAGGTAAAAACCCTGGGCATATACCTGGTGCTGGCGACCGTCATGGCAGTGGTCATGATTCTGACAAAGGACGCGACCATGCTGTGCATTGTCGTCACCTTCGTGTTCGCCACAGTCTACACTGGCATGCGCGGCATTTATTTCGCAACCCTGAGCGAGGTCGGGATTCCGCTGTCACTCACCGGTGTGGCGACTGGGATCATCTCTCTGATCTGCTACACGCCGGATATTTATTTTGCCAAGCTGGCAGGCTCCTGGCTGGACGCCTACGGCAGCGCGGGCTATGATTTTATCTGGTACTGGGCCATTGGCTGCGGTATTCTGGGGATTATCACAGCCGTCATTACACTGGCCTATTCTAAAAAATTACAGGCAAAAAATAAAACAAAACAGCCAGCGGCAGAAACAGTTGCTGACGCAGAATAATGAGGAGGAAATCATGGAACAACCCTACAATTTTGCGCCAAAGGAAGAGCTGGAGCTCATCCACGCCCATTCCCTGAGGCTTCTGAAGGAAACTGGCGTTGTCTTCTACTGCGATGAAGCCCTGGAAGTTTTTAAAAAGCACGGCGCGCGTGTGGACGGCGAGACGGTTTTTATTGAGGAGCGCATGCTGAACGAGGCGTTAAAAACCATTCCCAAAACCTACGAATGGTACGGCCGCGAGGGCTCCATTACCCTGGGCGGCGGCAAGCCCATCTATGCCTCCAGCTATGGCCCCATGTACGTCTATGAGGATGACGACTACCACTTTCCTACGCCGCTGGATTTCGCCAACTTCGCAAAACTGGACCAGAGCAGCAGGGTGGTGACCATCGGAAATCCCAACAACATGGATATGCCCCAGATCAAGCCCGAGGAACGGAGTAATTACGCCATGGCGGCCACCCTCATGTACCTTGACAAGCCCCTCATGGGCATGGTAGACGGAAAGAAAAGCGCCACAGACTGCCTGAATATGGTCCGCCGTTTCTACGGCATGGACGATTCCGACAAGCGCTGTGTGGTGTCCGGGCTCATCAACGTGGCCTCGCCCTTCCACTATTCACAGGCCATGTGTGAAGGCCTGATGAAATACGCCTCAGAAGGACAGGCAACCTTTGTGACCTCGGCAGGCATGAGCGGACTGACGGTTCCGGATACCCTCGCCGGACATATTCTGGTGGCAAACACCGAAATTCTGGCCGGCGTTGTGCTGACACAGCTCATCAATCCAGGCGTTCCGGTGGTCTACGGACTCCAGGGGCTTGGCTCAGACCTGCGGTATACGGTCGGCACCATGGGCAGTCCAGAACAGTCGCTCATCTTCCAGACCGCCAAGGCCCTGGCAAACTTTTACGGCATGCCCGTGCGCACCGGCGGTCTCATGAATGACGCCAAGGATATGGACATCCAGGCCGGCGTCGAATCCTTTAACAGCGGTTACGCAGCCATCATGTCCGGCGTGGACGTCATGCTCCTGTCCTGCGGCATGCTGGACTCGGTCAATACCATCAGCTATGACAAGTACATCTATGATGAGGAAATGATCCAGTCCATCGAACGCTTTGTCCGCGGCTATGAGGTGACCGAGGAAACACTGCAGCTTGATAAAATACAGAAGGCCGGCCCGGGCGGCGATTTTCTGGGAAGAACCACAAGACTGTACCGCAGGGACTACTTTATGCCCGAGATCTGCAACCGGCTGTCCCACGGCAACTGGATCGCTGCCGGAAAACCGACTGTCAAAAGCCGGACAAAGGCAGCGTACCAGAAACGTCTGGAGGAATATGTGATGCCCGAAATGGATAAGGACCAGAAGGCCTTGATTGAAAAATACATTCCAAAGGAACACTGGTATTAAGTCATATAGAAAAATAAAACGCTTCAGACTGGGGTCAGAGGTCCTTCGATATAAGGGCCTCCTCCAGTCCAAATGGTTTTAAGAGGGTTTTGAGAAAAGAGGAGAAGAACATGGAAGGTAAAAATAAAGAAAAAGGTAAAAGCGTTTGGCAGGAGGTTGATAAGCGTGTGCTCATCCCCGGGGGGATCTGCCTCCTTCTGGTCGTTCTGGCCGGTGCGGTCTTTCCCGCACAGTTCGAGACAGGGCTGAGCGCCTGTGTGGAATGGATTATGGCGCATTTTAAATGGCTGTACATCGTCTGCGTGTGCGCCATCACCATTGTCTGTTTCTGGCTCATCTTCAGCAAATACGGCAATATCCGCCTCGGCGGCAAAAAGGCAAAGCCCAGCTTCAGCCTCTTTACCTGGTGCACCCTGTCCCTCACCGGCACCATCGCTGTCGGTATCTGCTTCTACGGTGTGTCCGGCCCGGTTAACGCCTTTATGAACCCGCCGGAATTTCTGCACGTTGCGCCGGGGAGCCCGGAGGCGGTTATCCCAAGCTTGAAATACTGCTTTCTGCATTACGGCATACCACCCTATTTTCTCATGGTCTTCTTTGCCATGATCCTGGCTCTGGTCTACTATAACGGAAAGCGGGATCTGCGGGGGAGCTCTACCCTCTTTCCACTCATCGGGGATAAATCCAAAACCTGGATTGGGAATATCGCCAATATCCTTATGGTGGTCTGCCTGATTGTCTGCGGGACCAATATGGGTCTTGCGGTTATCCAGTTGAACGCGGGCATTGGCACAGTGGCGGGTATGGCCGAGACTCCTAGCTTTGAGGTGGTTTTGATTGTCATCTACACAGTCGCTACGGTCATTTTCGCCACCTCCGGCGCCCATAAGCTTATGGGACGGCTGAGCAATGTCAACGCGGTCTGCTACGCGGTAATCCTTATTTTTGTCCTGTTTACGACGAGCGTGAACGATACCTTTAACCTGCTTTTTACCGCCCTCGGCGAGTTTGTCAGAGACTTTATCCCCATGATCTCCTTTGGCGATCCCATCTATCAGACCGGCTGGCAGAACAGCAATTCCATGTTCTACTATGCCTGGAATCTGGTGCCGGCCCTCATGCAGGCGCTTTTCTATGTCAGCATCGCCTATGGGCGTACCCTGCGCCAGTTCCTGCTCGTCAACTGCCTGCTGCCCTGCACCGTTGTGTTTACCTGGTACGCCGCCTTTGGCGGAAACGCCATGCTGGGCATTTTAAACGGCAGTGATCTCTTTGCCCAGATGCAGCAGTTCGGCGACGGCATCGCCACCTTTGCCTTTCTGGATACCCTCCCCCTGGGACAGATCATGAAGTGGGTGTTCATCATCGTGGCCATGATGACCTTTATCACCTTCTCCGACTCCGTGGCCTACTCCTTCCCCATGCTCCTGATGAAAAAAACCTCGACCGACATCTCTCTGACCAAAATCCCCAAAGCCTTAAACGCCGCAGTGGCCATTTTCATGGGCGTGCTGACCATGGTGCTGCTCTTTGTGGGCGGCTATGACGCCCTTAACCAGGTCATTGTGGCTCTGGGCTTCCCCGCGGTCATTTTTACCCTCATCGTGCTCATTGCCGGGGTGAAGTTTATCCTGCATCGGGATAAGTACGACGCGACTTATATTGAGGAGATGGAGGAAGCTGCTCGTACAACGAAAATCGAATGACTGCTTCAAGCAGCGGCAGGTTCGTGATACGGTTTCGCTCAACAATATCTTTAAGTAAGGAGGAAGAAAACGAGGAAATAGAATAAACTGAGCAGTTCAGCTTTAAAGGCGGATTCCATTTAATGACGGAATCCGCCTTTTTGTTTAACAAATTATTTAAACCATTTCTCCGTCAGTCGATTTTCTGATTTTTGTGGTATATAGTCATTAGAAAAATAACTTATTCGGGCGTTCTGAATTTTATTTTGGACGGCTGACGGAGGTAAAGATGAAAGCAATTATTGTATCATCCTTTGGTGATGAAGAAGTATTGAAGTATCAGGAAACAGAGACGCCAACACCGGCGGCAGGCGAGGTGCGTGTGAAGATAAAGGCAGCAGGGGTGAATCCTGTAGAGACTTATATTCGGTCAGGACACTATACGGCGCTTCCCGCTCTTCCCTACACACCCGGAAATGACGGCTCTGGAATCGTGGACGCGGTGGGCGATGGCGTAGAGCATTTAAAGAAGGGCGACCGCGTGTTTGTAGCGGCGGCACTGGCCCGCCGCAATACGGGTACCTATGCAGAGTATACAGTTTGTGATGCTGACGCAGTCCGATATTTACCCCAGAATCTTTCTTTCTCAGAGGGCGCAGCCCTTGGCACACCGGGGCTTGCGGCAACTTACGCTTTATACTCAAAGGCAAAAATAAAACCAGGTGAAACAGTTTTTATCCATGGCGCAAGCGGCGGCGTAGGCTCCCTGGCTGTACAGCTTGCCAGAAGAACCGGGACTTTTGTCATGGGAACTGCTGGTGATCCTGAAGGCATGACGCTGATTGAAAAGCTGGGTGCACACCGGGCATTTAACCATAGGAGTCCAGGTTATTTGGAGGCTGTAAAACAGGAGACTGGTGAACATGGGCCGGACGTAATTATTGAAATGGTCGCAAATATAAATTTGATGAAGGATATGGAGCTTTTGGCAAAATATGGCCGGGTAGTAATTGTAGGGAATCATGGAACCCTTGAGTTTGACCCGCGTTCGGCCATGACCAAGGATGCAGTGGTGATGGGAATGAACATTGGCAATATGCCCCAGGAGGATTATATTGCCAATATGTACACACTGTCAGCGGCCATGGAGACAGGGCTCCATACGATTATCGGAAAAGAACTGCCTCTCTGCCAGGCGGAACAGGCACACCGTGACGTCGGGGAAGGAAAAGGCGGAAAGGTGGTTTTAACCGTGGAATAGCAGCTTTGGTTCATCCGCAGCAAATGGAAATAAGGCTTTATACATACCGGGACAGCTCTGAAAGCTCCTCCACCCGCTTCAGCGCCTCGTCCTGCCCAGTCTCGCTGAGCTTCCGAAAAAGCTTCAGGAGGGCAACCTCCTGCTCGGTAATGAGCGGGGCGCTGTTATCGCTGCGCTCGATGCTGACATCATAGCCCATGAGCCAGGCTTCATTGACGTTTAAGGCCTTTGCCAGCAGATAAATATTATTCTGCTTGGGCTCAAAATTGCCCGAAATATACTGGTTGATGGCAGAGGGACTGATCCCGGTTTTTTTGGACAGGTCGCTCTGCCGCATATGGTTTATTTCTAAAGCCAGCCGGATGCGCTGGCCGATGGTTTGCTTCATAAGGTCTTCTCCCAATGTCGATGGTTTAGTTACAGACATATCGTTTTTGATTACGGTACCCCGTTCGTTTATTATATGCTATTTTCTAACAAAATACATCAAATAAAATAAAATTAGAAAAAAAATGAAATTATTATTGTATTCATAAATAAAATGTGTTATTATATAATAAAATTTATTAAAACTAAAGAATCTGGGGAGCGTCATGTGTTTTAATTACGACCGATTATTGGAAAGAGTGCTTGAAGTCTTTTGGGATAAACGTGTTTTTGCCGTTGAGATGCAGATGGCCGAAGCTGTCTTGATCAGCCGGATTGAGAATAAGACCCCGTTCAGAAAGGAGGAAATCGACCGTGCGGTTATGCTGTTAAACATTGACCATGAAAAAATATCCGATTATTTTTTTAGAATTGAAAACGATAAAAGAGGTCAAATTGAAAAAATGTGATTACAGGCTCTGTGGAAATTTTGACGCGCGCTTTGGCAATAACTGCCGGGCCCTGTCCAGAGTTATCCCACAGAAGGAATGCTTTGCCAGAATGAGCCGTCAGACGGCCAGACAGGTGGACGAGGAAATCCGGGACGCGCTGGAAACCGAAACGGTCCAGACGAACCGGCGCTACTATGAAAAGAAAAATAAAAATATGAGTGATGAGAAAAGGGGGAAATAATCAATGTATTCCGAAAAAACGAAATTTTACACACACACCGAGCTCGGTGTTCAGACAGTTGCCTTAAAGGATGGGCAGGTCTACTTTATTCCAAAGGATTTCACCGGCCGTTTTGGTTATAAGTGTAATGACGCGCTGGTCCGCCGCCTCTGTAAGGGACAGCGGATGCTGATGGTGCCAGTGGGACCGGATACCAAAAAGATGCGGAAGGTGCTGGGAGTCCCCTGCCACGAGGCTCTTGCCATCATCAACGATATTGCCCGTTATATTACAGAAAAGGAAGCCTACCGCCTCTGGTTTGACGAGATCCTTCTGGATTTTATGAAACCGGAATTTGATTTAAAGGAGGAGCTGCTCAAGTGTATCCACCGCTATCACAGCAACGGCGGTGCAACCTTTACGGATATGGAGCGCAATTTTGACCGCTATGGGTACGATTATCATGGGGATTGCAGCCTGGTGTTTGAAGCCGTTGGTGGCGGAAAACCAGTATACTTTTGGACTGGATGGAATAAGGAAGCCTTCGAGGCCCTGGCCCAGCTGGTGGCAGAGGGGCGCGTCCAGAGACGGTATACGGGTCCCCTTCCCTATTATTATGAGGGACGCGGTCTGGGCCTGCCGGTCATCCATGATATTGACGGCATTGCAGCAGGCGGCTGGCTGCCCATTGGCTTTGCCATCACTCCTGCGGGTGAGGCGGAGCTGGAAGCGGCGTAAAATAAGCTTGATATGAACAAAGGCCATGTTTAGAATACCTAAACATGGCCTTTTGTTTTTAAAGGATTTTGCCTGAAATTCTAACTGGGAAGGAGAGACTGCGGCCTTTTAAGACAGAGCGTTTTTTTACAGGTGTCCCAGAAGCTCATGGCTGGCAGCTCGGTCAGGGAGTCAATGGTTTTTTATGATAGATTTTCTTATAATATGAAAGCACGCTTTTCTTAAGAGGTACCGTTTTCGATACGTTTCAGGCATTATTGGATACAGAACCATTGCCACAAAAATATCTTTTTTATATAATTAAATTAAGATTAAAGCATTACAGATAAGGAGAAACCCATGAAAAAGTTTTTAACCGTTCTGCTGAGCGCGCTTTTGGTCGCGGCGTCACTGCCGTTGGCTGCGTTTGCTCAGACAGCATCAGAGGAAACGCCTGTGATCAAAGGCGATTATGTTCAGGGAGAGGTTATCGTGTGTTTGGACAGCGGCAGCACGGCCCCGCGCAGCCGTTCAGCCCTGCCGGATCTGCTGGCTGGTGCAGAGCCGCTTATGACCCTGTCGGACAGCGCCGGGGATGCAGATAACACACAGCTGCGCAGCCGTCAGGCGGCTTCTGCGGATACACCACAGGTGCTCGCGCTGGTTAAGGATGAAAGCCGTTCAACGGAAGCGCTGATCGCAGAGCTTGAATCCTATCCGCAGGTGGTCTTTGCAGAACCGAACTACATTACCACAAATTTTGAAACCACAGCCACAGAAACTTATCCAGATTTATCGGATCTGCAGTGGGCAAACAGTGATCAGAGCAGCAAAAATAATCCCTTTGAAAATCCAAAAGGCTTTAACATCGGGGTTCCCGACTGGAATATTCCCAGCGCGAGTGTTGACAGTGAAAATCCAGTGGTCGCGATTCTGGATACAGGCGTAGACCTCACCAATCCGGATTTAAAGGACAAGCTGTGGACCCGACCAGCTGGCTCAAGCCTCCCCGGCGGCGATCACGGCATTAATGTCAGCGGTGAGGGCAGTTTGGAGAACGTGGTGGACACGAACGGCCATGGGACGCACTGTGCCGGTATTGTGGGCGCCGCCTGGAACAATATGGGTGTTTCCGGCGCAGGTGAAAAGATTGAGATCATGGCGATCCAGAGTAATACCTCCATTTCCAGCAAAATTCAAGGCTTTGATTATGTCAAACAGGCCTGCCGGGAAGGGGTTAACGTCAAGGCTGTGAACTTGTCCTGGGGCGGTCCCGGGCAGTCCAAAGCTCTGGACAGAGCCATCGAGGAAACTGGAAAGGCCGGCGCCATCGCTCTTGTGGCCTCAGGGAACTCTGGCTGGGATAATGACATCAGTAACAGCATGGCCTCAGGATTTTTAAATAATCCTTACGCGGTTGTGGTCGATGCTGCAAATCCGACAGGGACCATGTCCACCTTCAGCGATTACGGAAAACGGACCACGGATATCGTGGCACCGGGAAGTCAGATTTTATCCACAGTACCCATGGACCAGAGCGTCTATTATCCCGAAAAGGATGAAGCGCCAGTCTGGTACGATAATTTTGAAGACGGACGTACCCCAGACATTTCGTTCTTTTATGATGCGGCGTGTACAAAGCCCGCGGAAGTCACCCATATAAGCAGTGGCAAGGTCTATGAAGGTTCAAAGAGCCTGAGTATAGACATTGAGGATGCTGAAAGCGGAAATGTTGTGCTTTACAGCCAACCGATGGATCTGTCGGAAAAGGCCAGTTTAATAGAGAATAAGGCCATCAGTATCAAGGTTGCGGCGGCAGGACAGGAAGTCGGCGCTTGCGCTTTACTGGTAAAAAACACTGGAGGCGAGTTTGAGGAAGTTAAAATTTCGGGAGGAACAGCCCTTGACGGCACGTGGATGAATTACAGCGCGGCCCTTCCAGAAGATACAGATTATAAGAGCTTTCAGATGAAGGTACTGTTTGCTTTCCGGGATATTACCTTTTTACCGGACCGTTCAAACCCGTCAGTGACGCCAAACAGCGGCACTGTCTATGCCGATGCCATGGGCATTGGCGACGCATCAAAAATGCTGCCCTTCGATTATATGAATGGCACCTCCATGGCAACTCCGGCGGCAGCCGGTGCGGCTGCCCTGCTCGGCAGTCAGTATAATGAATCCGGCGCGGCGCTGGCAGCCCGGGTGGTGGGCAGCGTGACTAAATATTCCAATTTTGCGAATAAGTGCGTGTCCGGCGGAATGGTCGACGTCAGCCAGACAGCACCTTACCCGGTACTCAACAGCATTGTGGATCAGGGGGATACCATTGAGGTTGACGGTTACTTTTTTGAAAACCTGAAGAGCGCGAAAATCGGTGGAATGGACGCAGAGATTGTGACAAATGCGCCAGAGGCGGTTTCTGCCACCGATGGAGGAAAAGTTGTTACCCTTAAAAAGCCCGAGGGCTTTGCAGGCGGTACCGCCGAGGTATCCCTCACCACAGGCAATGGTGAGGGGCATCAGACCTTTGAAATCGGCCAGAACGTAAACATCGACTACTTTGAAGAGAATCTGCCGCTTCCGGAGGATGAGGATTTTTATAAGGCTGAAAACAAACAGATTGTGGGCTATCAAAACCAGCTTTACGTCCTGCCGGACGGGCTAGAGAGTGAACTCTCCCCCGAAATATGGGCTTACAGTATTGAAGACCAGAAATGGTCAACACTCGAGCTGCCGGAGGCCTTAGTGAATCTTACCGGCGCAACCTGGAATGGCAGGCTTGCCGTTGCGGGCTTGACGGTTGATGAAAAGAATCAGCAGGTTGAGAAGCTGTGGTTCTATGACGGCCAGTGGCAGGAACAAAAGATTGAAGGACTCCCATTGGCCACTACCCTGGTCAATGCGGACGGCACACTGATGGGCGTGGGCGGACAATATATCGAAATTGATAAAGAAACCAATCAGGCGGCAGCGGCAGCCACAGCCACAAAGGATATCGTGGCCATTGATACTAAAGCTGGCACGGTTTCAAAAGCTGGAGAACTGGCCGAAGCAAGAGTTTACGGTAAGGTAAACGCCCATGAAAACCGTCTGATCATATCTGGCGGTACAGACAGCAAAGACGAACCGGCAGGAAATATCGAGCTCGTGACACAGAGCGAAGACGGCTATCAGGGAATGGAGGTCTCTCTTGATATAAAAGAAGGCCAGGCCTTTAACAGCATTGCCAATGCCGTTGTAAAGAACGGCTTTATGCTGGCTGGTCCCCAGAGTGCGAGTGAAGACCCGGCGGCAGTAGCAGATACCTACACGGTTGATCCGCAGACAGGGATGACAACCCCTTACGGGAAACGGATTGACGATGGTATACTCATCGGAACAGGCGCTACAGCCTACCACGATCATCTCTACGTTCTGGCCGACAGCTACACAGCACCGGGCGGTTATATCTTCAAGGCAACCGCGGTTGAAACCATCAATCCTCAGCCGGGAGAGGAAGCAGACAAAAAGCCGGATGATAACAGCGGACAGACGGTAAATCCTGAAAACAAACCGGTTAATGTAAAAACCGGAATCGTTGAGGACAGCCAGACCGCGGCGTTCCTCTGTGCGGGAATGCTTATTCTGGCCGTTGCCGGACTGGCAGCCTATCGTAAAAAAATAGGCTAGATTGAAAAACACCCTGCCTGTTAAGTGCAAGCAGGGTGTTTTTTATGGTTCTTTTATTCAGCCAGGCTGAAGGTCACTTGGACGCTCCCGCTTCCGAGGGCGTCGGCCAGGCCTGCAGTGTCTGTGATGGAACCAAGGCGGGTATAGCTGTAAGCGCTCTGAAAGCTTTCGTAGAACAGAACAAGACAGTTGTCTCCGTAAAGCATCAGGTCGCCGGCTGCAATATGGCCCGGCTGCCCAGCGTTTGTTGGCAGTGCGTCTGAGAGGAAGAAATATTTTTCGTTTCCGTTCATTTCATCCATATTTAAGGTCATGGGCATGGCGGCGGCCAGAGCCTGGGCGGCTGGGGTGTCCTCCAGCCGCGCGGTAAAGACCCTGTCCCCAGCCTGAATGCGCAGCGCTGTGGCAGCAGCGGTGCTGTCCCCGGGCTGCGCAGAGGGCTGGACAGAAGGGCTGGGCTTTTCCGGTTCGGATGCGCTTGAGGCGGTCATGTCTGGGGAGCAGCCTGTGAAGGAAACGGCCAGAAGCAGAGAACAGCACAGGAAAGCAGTTTTCAGGCGAAGCATCACTTTTACGACCTCCGATTCGCCTATTCAGACAGATTTGCCCATATCATAGGCCGCCTTTAAAATAAGCGGGGCATTTTTGGCTGCGCCCACAGTGTCCAGCCCAGTGCCCCGGAGCACACCGGCCAGCTCTGCGCGTTCAAAGCAGTCGATCCAGCCCTGGAGGCCTTTGGCAGCCCCATCCATTGAGTCGCTGTTTTCATCCGCCGAGGCCGCCAGCAGATAGATCTCTCTGAAAGCGTAGTCGGCCGGAAACAGAGGGTTGCTGCGGTCGAGCAGTGTTTTCATCTGGCCGGACATCTCATAGAAATAAATGGGGGTGGCAAATACCAGCGCATCGGCGCTCAGCATCTTTTCTACAATGGCGCTGGCGTCGTCCTGGACGACACAGCGTCTGGTTTTCTGGCATGCCAGACAGCCCCGGCAGAAGCCAATGCTCTTGCCAGCCAGACGGATTTTCTCGGCCTTGTGGCCTGCGTCTTGTGCGCCGCGTGCGAATTCATCGGCCAGCGTGTCGGAATTGCCGCCTTTGCGGGGGCTGGTCGAAAGGATTAAGATATTTTTCTTCATAATGGATAACCTCTTTCTTTAAGGATTTTTTATACGCTAAGCTCACGGAGAACCTTCGCGGGGACTCCGGCGGCGATGGTGCCTGCCGGAACGTCCTTTGTGACCACCGCCCCCGCAGCGATAACCGCGTTATCTCCGATGGTCACGCCGGGCACCACAGTGACACTTGCGCCCAGCCAGACATTTTTGCCGATGACCACAGGCGCCGGGTGCATGGAGGTTCGCCTTTCGGGGGAAAAGTCATGGTTGAGGGTGGCCAGCACTGCGTTATGACCAATGAGCGCGCCGTCACCGATGGTGATACCGCCCTGATCCTGGAAACGGCAGCCGCTGTTGATAAAAACATTTTTTCCCACTGTAATGTTCTTGCCACAGTCTGTATAAAAGGGAGGAAACAGGCCAAAGGAAGCGTCCACAGGCTTGCCGGTCAATTCTGAAAAGAGTTTCCGGATTTCCTCGGGGCTTTGGTAGGTATTGTTGAGCACACTGGTGATCCGAAGCGCCTCCTGACTGACCTTGTGCATAAATTCATGTGCTTCTGATCCGCCGTCAACAGTCAGGCCTTTATTTAAATGATCTAAAAACATGTCGAGGTTCATTGGCAATCGACTTCCTTTCAAAAATTTATTTTTATGGCTTTATTATATAACCTGCCTTGCTGCAATAGCAAATACTTATAGGCTATACAATGCTATGCTTGACAAGCATGGAGCACGCCGCTATACTGGAGGAAACAGAGAAAGGGAGTACAGCCAATGGAACTGAGGGTTTTACGCTATTTTCTGGCAGTCGCCAGAGAGGAGACTATCTCCGGAGCCGCGGAGTCACTGCATGTAACGCAGCCAACCCTCTCGCGCCAGCTCATGGAGCTGGAGGAGCAGCTGGGGAAAAAGCTTTTTATCCGGGGAAGCAGAAGGGTTACCCTGACCGATGAGGGCGCTTTCCTGCGCAAACGGGCCCAGGAGATCATAGACCTGGCGGACCGCACCGAGGCGGATTTTAAAACGTCCGATGCGATTGTCGGCGGCGATGTCTATATCGGCGGCGGAGAAACCGAGGCCATGCGGCTTATCGCCCGGGTGATCCGGAAAATGCGTGAAAGGTATCCCAATATCCGGGTGCACCTTTTCAGCGGAAACGCCGAGGCAGTCACCGAGCGTCTGGACCGGGGCCTCCTTGATTTTGGCGTTCTGATTGAGCCGGGCGATATTACAAAGTATGACTACATGCGCCTCCCGGCCGCCGACACCTGGGGCGTGCTCATGCGCAGGGACAGCCCTCTGGCGGTTCTTCCTGCCATTGAGGCAGAGGCTTTGAGGGGCCTCCCGCTGCTCTGCTCAAGGCAGGCCCTCGGGCAGAACGAGCTGTCCGGCTGGTTCGGCAGCGCCGCGGATAAAGTGAATGTCGTGATGACCTATAACCTGATTTACAACGCGGCCCTCATGGTGGAGGAGGGCATCGGCTATGCCCTGTGCCTCGACAGGCTGGTGAATACTACCGGTGACAGCGCCCTTTGCTTCCGTCCACTGAAGCCCCGCCTGGAGGCCCACCTGGACATCGTCTGGAAAAAGCATCCGGCTTTCTCAAGGGCCTCAGAAATCTTTTTAAAGCAGCTCCAGGCATTATTGACAGAAGATGATGGCGAATAAAAAAACAACCGTACCCTTTCGCAGGGATGCGGTTGTTTTTTATTTCAGAAAGTTTACAAGGATGATGGAAACCCCAAGAATGGAAAGCACCACACCGGTGGCCCGGTTGAGCACAATGGGGCTGGCCCTGTTGGCGAACTTGGCCGCGATTCTGGCCCAGAGCAGGGTGGATAAAATGCAGAAAACAAGGCTCCAGACATCCGGCGGTCCGCCGATGGCAAAATGGCTGACCGCGCCGGTAAATGCCGTAAAGGCCATGACAAAAACACTGGTACCCACCGCTGTTTTGAGCTCATAGCCCAGCACGCTGGTCAGGATCAACAGCATCATCATGCCGCCGCCCGCGCCCACAAAGCCGCAGATAAAGCCAATGGCCATGCCGCAGACCACCGACTGCACAAAGCGCTTTCTGGGGCTTGTGCCCGTCATGGATTCCTTAGTGGTCATCACGGGTTTCACGATAAACTTAATGCCCAGCAGCAGGGTCATGAAAACCGAAAAGCCGCCCATGGCGGTGCTGGGGATCAGGCTGGAGATCCAGCTGCCCACCAGCGTGAAGCACAGAACCGCCGCCATCATGACCAGCCCGTTTTTAATATCCAGATTTTTATTTTTACCGTAGGTGTACGCGCTGACCGCGCTGGCCAGAACATCGCTGGCCAGGGCAATGCCCACAGCCTCATAGGCCGGTACCCCCAGGAAGGTAATGAGCATTGGGCTGATGACCGCAGCTGCGCTCATGCCCGCGAAGCCTGTCCCCAGCCCCGCGCCGATACCAGCGATAAAGCAGATGATAAATTTAAACAGCATAGACGTTCCCCCTCGTCTGTCCAAAAGATTTTCCTGAAAATTTATGAGTATAACCTATATTCTATGCCTTAATGCGGTGGGTGTCAATGCAAAACTGCCCTCTTAATCCCTTTGCAAAAAGCCTTGACAGGTCTTAAACTAAAATCACAGGCAGCGCGCAGACCTGAAAAACTTTTGGAGGTTCACAATGGCAGTAACAGCAAATGTAAAAAGTGTCGGTTTGAAAATTGTTTCAAACTATGGAGAACAAAATGGAAAAATCGTTAAGAGGTCTAAGACCTACGGCGATGTCAAAAGCGATGCCACCAATGAGAGCATCTACAATACCTACAAGCTGATCAAAAACATGCAGGAGCCCATCGGCGAATCCTGCACCAAAACCATTGCCGAAGAGCTCATGGATGTCGCGTAAGGATAGAGGAGGAAAAGAAAAATGGCAGATGTTTCAAAAGATTTACAGTTGATTTACGAATTGGCCAACGGCAAAAACCATACCCTGACCATTCCGGATTATAAGGATGGCATCACCGATGCCGAGATCGCCACAGGCGCCAACGGTATTTTAACCGAGGGGATTTTCGCCCCCGATGGACAGCCCCTGGCGGCGCTGGTATCCGCAGTGCGCATTGACACCACCAAAACCGAAGTGGCTTTGGTTTAGGCAGCGGAAAATGCGGGAAATCATCCGGGGGGCCGCCGCTGTGGCAGGCGGCACCCTCTCCTTCCTGCTTGGGGGACTCGATGATTTATTGGTGGTACTCACGGTTTTAGTCTGTCTGGACTATGTGTCCGGCGTTATCAAGGGAATTTACAGGCATGAGCTTTCCAGCGCGGTGGGCTTTTACGGAATACTGAAAAAATTGATGCTGTTTCTGGTGGTCAGCGCCGCCTTCATGGTCCAGAGGATCATAACGGCCGAGCTGCCCATCCGGGATATCACTGTGCTTTTCTACATTTCCAATGAAGGCATCTCGCTGGTCGAAAACGCTGCAGAATTTATTCCCATTCCCGATAAGCTTAAGGCCGTGCTCAAGGAATTTACAAAGGATGAAGAGGAAAAGAAATGAGTATTTTAGAGGTACAGAGAATTTTATCCCACCTGGGCTATAACCCGGGTGAGCACGATGGCCTGGACGGCCCCAACACCCAGGCGGCCGTCAAAGCCTTTCAGCGAAAGACCGGCATCGAGGCCGACGGCATTGTGGGCCCGGTAACCCGGGGACTTCTGGCAGAGGCCTATAAAGACAGCCGTGCTAGCGAGCACTTCGCCATGGGCGAGTACCAGTGCGACTGTGGTGGCATGTACTGCGCCGGGTTCCCCGAGCTCATGGAGGAAGCCCTGCTGGCCCAGGTCGAAAACCTGAGAAACCGCCTCGGCCGCCCGGTCATCATCACCTCCGGCGTGCGCTGCACACAGCGCAACCACGAGGTGGGCGGCATCGAGCACTCAAAGCATAAGATCGGCTGCGCCGCTGATCTGTACTGCCCCGGCGTCCACTACTCCGAGGTGGCCGCAGTGGCCAGAGACCTGGGACTGGGTGTGATCGAGTACCCTGAGCAGTTGTTTGTGCATGTGGAGGTATAAATAAGAAATCCGGGCATTGGAAGACGTTCCAATGCCCGGATTAAAATGAATGTGAGATACTAATTGACGGTGCTGGTGATTACTGGAATGAACTTTTCAGGCTGTGTCTCGGTGTAGTACGCTTCAAAAGCAGTGGTGTCACTTGCCTTGCTGGCGCCCACATAGTGGAAGGCGACGTCGAAGCCGTAGGATTTGCCGTATGCCTGAAATGTCGATACGATCTGGTCCTGATAAGGGCTGCCGGTCATTTCAATGGCTTCTAAACCAGGGTATTGCTGGGTAATCGACCAGGTTTGAGAGGTAGTGTTTGTATAGCGAAGGGCCCAATTTTTATAAAGCCCATTGCCTCGCGCTGTTGCGAGGGACTGTTCAATGTTGTCAAAAGGAATGGCTGTGCCTAAAAAAGGTAAGGATATTCCGATGAATTTTTTGTCAAACCAGATGGCCCCGAGATTGATCTTTTTGTCGGTGCCGTGGCGGAAATTGTCCGACAGTTTAAAAGGATTTCCGCCGTCGCCCCGTATCATGGCCTGCAGCTGCGGGGTACCCATTCCAGAGTTTTCATTAACGCCTTCAAGAGCGGTGATTTCCTTGCTGCCGGCAGCCGCTCTCAAGCTGGTGACCACCTCGTCCTCACTGGCCCAGGAATAAGACCTGTAATTATTGAGGGTCATTTTTACATTTTTAACATAGTCCTGGTATTCTCTGCGCTGTGTGTACTTATAGGTTTGACTTTTCCAAGTTATGCTTTTAGAGCTATACTCGGTTTTCGGCTCGATATAGATGCCAACGCCATACTTGTAGTCCACATTATCCGCGCTGGTTTCTGTTTTTACATGAACGTTGGTTAAGATTGGAGTGATGGAGGGGGCATCTCCAGTCAGCGGTGTGTCGGCGTATACATAAAAGGCAGCCTGTCCAGCCTGCTGTACCCATACATTTGAGACTTGGGCATTTCCGGATAAGCGCACGCCATACTTGCCGTATTTAACGCTTGACTGTTCAAGTGTGCCGCCAGCTTTAACATGAACCGCCGCGATATGGTCGTAGCGGTAATTATCCGGTCTCACGTCGCTTTGGGGTTCATAATAGGGTGTGCCCATTCCGGCAGAGCGGGGCGCGACGATTTCTGTGTTTTTCAGGGTGCCCTCCACAGCGATCATTTCGCAGAGGCCGTGGTCTGCGGGCATTGCGAAGTTTTCCGCGGTTTCACCGGTGTCTGTAAAAACGCTGATCGTTTTGCCGTTGCCGTCGAGAACATGTCCTGCGGGAATGGTGATGGTATTGGTGACGCCGTAGATGTTGTCCGTCAGTTTTACATCGCCGTTTGCGATACCAGCGATCAGGGCATCAAGTGTGCTGACTTCGGTGACACCATTGGCCGCCGGGGATGCCTCAGACACCGTGGTATTTTCGGCTGGGGCTTCTTCCGCCGGCAGGGGTTCCTCAGCAGGCAGAAGGGTTTCCGCCGCTTTTGGCACTTCCTCCACCGCCTCCGGGACCGCTGCGTCGTTGGCGGAGTCTGTTTCCAGGTTTTCTTGTTCCGGAGCGTCCACAGCGGTGGTCTCCTCCGCGGCCGGCACATTGTCCGGAGCGTCCTCAGCCTTTACGGGATGGCCGCAAAGAACTGAGAACAGCATCAGACAAATCAACAGGACAGCTTCTGTTCGGATAAAATGCTTTTTCGAAATCATTTGTTTTCCTCCTTATTTTATATAATTTTCAAGCATTTCTTTGATATATGGGGTGTGGTCGGATGGACAAGGACTGGTTGGGTCATAGATGCATGTTTTCTCTTCATTTTGATAGGCTGGTAAGTACAGAGCGTGACCACAGTAGTTTAAGTAAATGATGTTTTTGTCAATGAGATAACATTCTGGTACGCGTCTGAGACTGTTGTAGAAATCTTCTGATTCAGGGTTTTTCTGTATAAAAGAATCAATTTGTTCATTCATTCTTTGAAAAATTCCGTCTTTTAAAGCTTTCATTTTGTCTGGATCGCTTGTATCGAACTGAATAGCAATAACCTGATTGCTGATTTGATTTTCGGGATCCTTGGGCATTATACAATTATTTACATGACAGCCTAATGTATCATAGATATTTTCATTTTCTAAAAGTATGAAAGACCTAATGTCGCCCTCATCGTTTGATATAGCCATCGTTTCGCTGTCTTTAAAAACAGAGGCCAAATCATATCCATCAATCCAATTTGCCGCCGGGCCGCCGACGAGATCGCCCTTGCATCCATCCTTGTAAGACGTAACCGTATTGCCGGAAGCTGTGCAGTTGGTCAGTGTTACCGTCGGAGCTGTAGCTTTACCGACAATGCCGCCCGCATAGGGATCGCCCTGAGACGCAACCGCTGAGACGGTACTGTTGGTTACATTACAGGTTACAAAGACCGTGCCCGCGCCGGTGCGGCCAGCCAGACCGCCGACATCAAGGTTTCCCTGGATTTTGCCGTCTGCCGCGTCGCATTTTTTGATCGTCGTATTGCCAGCAACCGATCCAACCAGGGCGCCCGCTCCTTCGCTGACGGTAATGTCCGCATTTTGAATGCTGAGATTTTGGATTGCACTGTCACTGACTGCGCCAAAGAGCCCTGCGTCCTTTAAGGACGCTGAGGCTATCTTCAAATTTGAAACCTTGTGGGTCTGCCCGTCAAAGGTTCCCTTGAAAGGCTTGTCCGATTTTCCGATGGGGGACCACTCCCGATTGTCCAGATCAATGTCCTGACTCAGCTGAATGGTTTTTTCGGAAAAATCATTTCCGTCATTTACCAGGGCTGCCAGTCCTGCCAGCTGCTCGCCGGAGGAAAGCGTAAAACTTGTGTCGTTGTCATTGTACCAGCTGGTATCCGCTGTCTTAGCCCAATTTAATTTCTGCAAAATATTGTTGATGTATAATTCGGTTTTTCCTGTGATCGGGGCCTGTCCGCTTGCGTTGACATAGCCTGTCATTTTGACATGGTCGATGATCTCGCCTTCTGTGGCTGGATTTTGGGCATCACCGACGTAGAGGTTTCCATTAATGTGAACGGTAGCGTCGCCAACCTCCGCGACAGCTGTGCCGTCATAGCTGCAGCCGCCCGCATAAAATCGTCCAATTTTATCGCTTTTGTTGTTATCTTGCAAACGAATGTTTTGAGCTTTTATAACAATATTTGTAACATTTGCGGTCTTACTGCTGAGAGCAAACCCGCCACCGAATATTTCCGGGATGGTGCTATCCTTAATATCTATTGTCGCAGTACCGGTTACATTGACATTAGTTCCGGAATTAAAAACCATCCCACCACCAATGACAGAGCCTGTTGTTGTGAGCTTATCAATTATAATATTTGTATTTTCAATTGATGCGTCGCTATCGGTGCTGTCCGAATGGCCGCCGCCTAAAACAGACGCATTAAAGTTCACAAGATTTTTAAGTGTAAGGTTTGTCGTTTTTGCTGTTGCTCTTGCATTTTTGCTTAAAGCCCATCCGCCTGCGTAAATATTTCCTTCGTCTATGCTGTTATCGCTGTTAAAATAGCCCATATTGAAGGTGCTGCTGTCGATCGAGATATGGGTGTCATTCACATCGGCTTTGGAATTTTCGCCATCTGCATATCCGCCGCCCACAAAGCAATCATCCACATATCCACCTGTGATGGTGATGTGCGTGTCGCCAGTGACGCTGGCATCTGCGTTGGCTTCGGTGGTTTTGCCGCCGCCAAAGAGATAGCTGATGCGCCCGCTCTTCATGGTAAAGTTGGTTGAGGCAACGGTTTTGTTAAGGCCGCCGGCAACAAAGTATAAGGATAAATTGTTGTTATACTTTTCATCCATGGGAATGATTTCCATGCCCTCTCCAAACTCAAAATTATGGCCGTTGGCGTAAATATACCGGATACCGTTGGGATTTAGTTTGATATTGTCAAAAACGGTGTCGGCGTCAAAGATCAAATCAGACTGCATGACCAATCTTCCATTTCCAGTATCTTTACCGGTAAAATGCACGGGCTTTGTGACCGTGTATAAGTTTTCGCTGCCAATATTCACGTCGCCGGTTACATAGATGGTGGTTTGTTCTGTACCCGAAGCCTTTTCCAGAGCCGCTTCTATTGTTTTCAGCGGATTGGCTTCATCATACCCGGTATGGTTGTCATCGCCCTGACTGGCGTCGACGTAGAGCTTATTGCTGGCGCTAATCTCAAAGGTCAGCGACAGGTGGGCTTTTGTCGTGTTTCTCCCGGTAATCTCGATGACCGAGGTGGTGTTTCCTGCTGCCCTCGGGGTGCCAGTGACTTTACCGTTTTCCAGCTTCAGTCCGTCCGGTAAGGACGAACCCTCTTTCACCGCATAAGTGACATCGCCAATGGCGGCGTCATTTTCAACGGTGATTTTTTGTGTCAAATCATACTCGGCAATGGCTGTGCCGGCGGTTCCGGTAATCGTGGCACTTGTCGGATTCAAGGTAATCTGCGAGATCTCAGGCTGATTGCCCTCGATGCTTCCGGTTCCGGAGATAACGCCCTTGCAGATAATCTTTCCGTGATTGATGATGGTCCCGTCGTTGGTGAGTTTTTTGTCCGCTGGAATGGTGAGTGTCTGCCTTTCAGGGATGGTGAGTGTAACGCCTTGTGGTATTGTCGAGCTACCGTCAAGTTCTATATTTTCAATGAGTTCGATTTTTGGCGATTGTACATAGGTACCTTTTTTACTGAGGGATAGCGCCTCTTTTAAACCGCCGGCAGTATAAATTGTCCCTTCATTTGTGCAATTATTGACAGCGGAAATGTTATTATAGGAGATAATCCCCCCTGCTGCTCCGACATTGCCAACCGGTGCGGTTAACGGCTGTGTCAGTTTGCCGGTGTTTGTGCAGTTTTCAATGCTTGAGCCCGAACCGCTGTAGAAGAAAGAGCCGATTCCACCAAGCTGTGTACCTGTAATATCCCCGGTATTTGTGCAGCCTGTAATGACTGTGTTCAAGGTGTTTGCAGGGGTTGTGGTCGTGGAGACGGAACCGAAAATTCCTCCAAAGTGCCAGCCACGGTGCTTTGTAAAGAAAGGCTCTGTGTCTGTGATTGCTTTATAATCCGAATATTCCATGGAGACGGGCGCTGCGTTTGTACAATCTTTGATGGTGATAGCGCCACTGGAATGCTCATCCATGTTACTGATCTGTCCGGCAATCCCGCCGACGGCACAGTCGGCGCCTTTAATAGTGCCGCTGGTTACATGGCAGTTCTCGATGGTGGACCCGTCATAGACATAGCCCGCTATGGCGGCAACACCGTAATGGCCTAGTATATTGACATTTTCTAAGGTCAAATTTTGAATGGTAGCATTTAGTGTATTGCCAAAGAGACCGACGGAGACCGTGTTTTCAATGGTATGCGTCAGATTTTTGATGGTATTTTTATTTCCGTTAAAGGTTCCTTTAAAATAAAAGTTTGTTGCTTTTTCATTGTAATTTTCTGGTGTTGCGTCTTCTGGTGCAAGGGTTTTTCCGATGGGTGTCCATTCTTTTCCAGAAAAATCCAGATCATTTATCAAAATAAATGTTTTGCCTGCCATATCATTGGCGGCCAGAGCGGTGTTGTTCTGGTCTTTTGCGTCGCCGTTAACCAAGGCTGCCAGGCCTGCCAGCTGGGCAGGTGTCTTGATTTCAAAGCTTGTTTTTGTATTGTCAAACCAGGTGGTGTCCACTCGGCTGCCATCCCAGGCGCCCACAGCTACGGCGGCCGTGGTGACGGCCTTTGAAGTCCCGACAATGCCGGGGTCGCTGCTTTTTACCTCTGCCTGAATGAACTTGCCGATATCATTGGCGGTTACCTCATAGCTCGCATTGACTGCGCCCTCAATGTTGGTAAAGTTTCCGTCCTTTGTATCGCTCACAGACCACTGGTACTGGTATGCTCTGTTGTCAAGCCCCTGAATGGTGATGGTGTCATAAACATTTGGTGCCGCATGATCGAATTTAATCTGCGGGATATCTTCACTGACAGTGACAGCACAGGCAGCGGTTTTTCCGCCGTCTGTTGTGGTCACTGTGACAGTGGCCTGGCCCGCTGCCACAGCGGTGACTTTGCCGTCTGCGTCAACGGCTGCCACGGCTGCGTCACTGCTGCTCCAGGTAACGGTTTTATCCGCCGCGTACTCCGGTGTGACCGTTGCGGTCAGCACTTTGGAATCGCCGGCTTTCATGTCCAGCGTCGCTTGATCCAGGGTGACGCCCGTGACCTTGTTATCCAGAATATTGCTGATGCTCGCGCTTGAGCTGCCCTGATAATCGCCGGTTCCGGTGACGGTCAGCTGAAGCGTTTTACCGATATCTTCCTTGCTTAAGGTATAAACTGCGCTGGTTTCACCGGGGATGGGTTCAAAGGCGGTGCCGTTGCCTCTCTGCCACAGGTAGGTGACTGTGGCGTCTTCGGGGTCAGTGGTGGCTGTGACCTGATGCCCGACAACGGCCTGATTCTTTTCAATACTCAGGCGAACAGCGGTGACAGGTGTCTTTAAGACCAGCTCGTCCATGGCCTTGCTGATGGTTTCTGTTTTTGCCACAATTTCTGCCTGTGTGGTTTCGGGCAGTGCTTTTGCTGCTCCATAGGCGCTCTGGAATGCCTGCCAGCTGGCAGCGGTGTAGGCACTTTCCTGCTTGGCGTCGGCTGTCTTTTTCAGTTCTTCCAGCTTGTCGATACCGGCAAAAATCAACTGGGCTTTTGCGGTACCAATGTTGTTGATGGCAGCGCTCACCTGCCCGGTGGTGGCCAGTGGATCGGCTTCCACACCAATGGCGGCATTGACGGCATCGGTGTAGGTGTTCCAGGTGACTGCTTTATAGTCGTCTTTTTTCAGCTTATAGGTGGGGTTCTGGTGATCCTCCCCGATCTCTGCGTTGAGGGCAGCGGTTAAAGCGGTCTTGTTGGCTGTGACGGCTTTGGTGGCCTCGCTTGTCACACTGCCGGTGTAATGGCTGTTTTCTTTGCCGGTGACGGTCAGGGTCAGGGCTTTGCCGATATCCCCTTCGCTCACCGTATAGGCGCTGCCGTTGCCAACCTCCTGCCCGTCTGCTTTCCAGGAGAACAGGGCATCGGATAACCCGTTTTCCGGGTCGACTGAGGTGAAGGTAAGGACATCCCCGACCATAACCGCTTTTCCGCTGCCGCTCATGACAACCGCCTTAAACGGCGCGGTTACCCGGAGGGTGATGGCGGTAGTGACGGAAGGCGAGGCCGGATTTTCAGGAGTCGCTGTGATAACCGCGTCACCGGGCGCCTTGGCGGTGACGACGCCGGCTTCATCGACGGAGGCAACGCTCTCTGCGGCGCTGTGCCACTTAACGTTTTTGTTCGTGGCATTATCGGGTTTAACAGAAGCGGTCAGGCGCAGGGTATTCCCCACCTCAATGCTGTCCGCTGTTTTCTGAATGGCAATGCTCTCAACGGGGATATCCGTTGGCGCTTTTTTGTGGATGGTAATATCGCAGAGGGCTTTGTGGTCCCCGTCCCTTGTGACAACGGTGATCCTGGTCTGGCCTTCTGCAAGGGCGGTTATTTTGCCGTTTCCATCGACGGCTGCGATTTTGCTGTCCTCGGCATACCATGCGATGGTCTTGTCTGTGGCGTTGTCCGGAGCGACCCTGGCGGTCAATACAGTGCTGTCACCCACGGTCATGATCAGCTGGCTTTGATCCAGGGTTACGCCGGTCACGTGTACCACAGATGGTGTTGGTGTTGGCGTCGGCGGTGGAGTTGGCGTTGGTGTCGGATCAGGTGCCGGCTGTGGCGCTGGGCCGGGAGCTGGCTGCGGTGCCGGTGGATTGTCCTGTCCGCTGCCGGTATTGCCAGTATTACTGCTGGTATTGTTATTTTCAGGACTGGTGCTGCCAGTGGAGCTGTTGTTGGCCGTCGTGCTGGTGTTTGTATCGGTATTTTTGGCCGCGTCTGTTTTGCTGTTTACATCGTTTCCGTTGGGGCTTTTCGCGATTGGATTGGCGGAAACCCGGATGCCGGCGGGCTTGATGCTGCCCTGAATGTTTTCTTCTTTGTTGGTAATGACATTTTCGACGCTGCCCTCGCCGTTAAGGCTCAGTGAGGTTTCTGTGGCCAGTGTGCTCACCTTGGCGTCCTTTGCGATGTTTACAGTGCTGTCCTTGGCTTTGTCTGTCACGATGAGCTTTCCGACCTCGGCGCCGGCATTGAGGTTGATCTCTGCCCTGGCGTTCACGTCAAGCTTGTCAATCCTGCCATTGATGACGAGTCTGGATTCCTGGGCGTTTTCCCCGACGATCAGTGTTTTAATCGGGCTGTCGACTGTCATTTCAGCCTTGCCGTCCAGCTTGACGGTCTCGACCTTTGCGTCTTTGGCGATGGCAATCGTACTGCCCCCGCCGTTTTTGGCGATTGACAGGGTGGTGACCTTTCCGCTGAGCTCCAGCTTTGCGGGCTGGGCAACATTCAGCTCGGCCGTCTCGGATTCTTTGTCCAGAATAAGACGGACGTCTTTTTTATTGACATTGATTTTATTCAATACGGTTTTTTCAAAATGGACGGAGTTTGCGCCGCCGCCGTTAATGTCCGTATCCTTTGATATACGGCTGTTCCGGATGATGACGGTTCCTTCTCCGACGGCCTTGTCTACGGTCAGGGTGCCGGTGATAGTGGCGTTCTCTAAAGTGACGCCGTCCGATTTAATCTGCACGTCACCATAGGTGGCCTGATCGCTGTAGGTTCCGGCTGTGTCAAAGACCTTTGCCTCTGCCTGAGGGCTGCTCTTTTTACCGCAGCCAAAAACCAGTAAAAGTATGGTGATCACTGCCAAAAGGACGATCGCGATGTTTTTCTTTTTCATCTTTTTACCTCTCATGTATGATTGTTTTATCTATATTTAAGGGACGCTGCCCTTGGTGGGAAAATAGGGATTTCAGGTTTACCTGAAAAGCGCTGTGTCTCGCGGGTAAACTAAAATGATAAAAGCGCTGGAGCATGCTTAAATCAAAGTATAGCCAGATAAACTCTTTTTGATCGCGGGCGGCATTGCCGGCCAGCTGTCTGTACAGGGCTTCTGGCAGCAGCTCATATATGTTTGAATAATGCTTGTATTTTTGAATTTTTTCGCCAGGAGATGGAAAGGAAGCTTCATCAGCGTATTTTTTTACAGTGAGGGTGGTTTGGCCAAACCGGCAGCAGCCAAAATCCGTGCTCTCCGCTGCCACGGGCGAACCGCCCAAATCCCGCAGAATACAGCGGGCACAGGGAATGGCTTCAGCGGGCATAAAAACCTCGACTTCCTGGCGGAAGCGCAGGTCTGGATAGGGGTACAGGCGCTTTAAGGGCAGGTCGCTGCACAAAAGGCATTTTAGATTTTGCGCGTCAAAACCGCAGAATACATTTGTCAGCAGCCGCTGCTGTTCGGCTTCTTTTAATATACCCTTAATTTTCCATTTTTTTAATTCTGACATGACAGAATTACTGGGTTGATCGTTTTCACCCAGGCCTTCCAAACCATAACAGATAAATGAAAGCATGGATAAACGCTCTGCCTCCCGGCAGACAAGCTCCCAATTTAATTTTGAGGGAGGACGGGCCGGTGGGCGCACTTCAAGCACTGAAGCTGCCAGTTCATACAGATATTGCATTTCAACCGTATTTTCTTTCATACTGTCTCCTTAAGCCCAAAAGCGATTAAATATTTCTTTAACCTTATTTGTTTATAATATTAGCCACCTGTTTAGAGGATACAGGCACAGCTCGTTTTTCATTCGTGGAATAATGTCATTCCACGAACTTATCTGCATTCATTCCATAAGTACGGGGATTTTTCGATTCTGTGACCAGATTTTGACCAGATTTTAAATGCTTTCGATTTTAGCCATCTCGATACGGTCCTGTTCATCAACGGCGTGTACGTAAATCTGTAAGGTTATGGTGGGAGTTGAGTGTCCAAGAATTCTGCTCAGCGTTGAAATCTGCATATTTTTGCTGGCCGCGATGGTGGCAAAGGTATGCCGCAAAGCATGAAAATTCACACAGCGGATGCCTGCTTTCTTCAAAAGCTCTGAAAAATAATTTTGATAAGCCCGCGGGTCAAGATAGGAGCCCTGTCGGTTACTGAACACAAAGCTTTCTTCAGTGAAAATGCCGCTTTTTTTCAAGACCTTCTGGTATGAGTATAAAAGTGTGTAGATACCGTCGTTCATAGGGATGTCTCTTTGGGAACAGACGGACTTTGTTTGGCCAAATACAATTTCGGTTTTATTTTTTCCAGGCGATTTGGCCTTGACCCGCTGGATTGAATGGCGGACATGAATTGTTTTTGACTGAAGATCAATGTCTGTCCAGCGCAAGGCTGCCAGCTCACCCAGGCGGATACCTGTTTTTAAGGCGAGCAGGATGGCGCGGGCTCTTTTGTCGCAGATTTTATCCTCGAGTACCTTTTCTAATTTTTGATACTCATTCTGCTTTAGATAATTGGGTTTTTTCTTCTGACTGGGTGGAATCCGGACCGCTTCACAGGGATTGTTCTGAACCATTTCTAATTCGATCATTTTTTCAAAAAAAGATGACAGCAGAACAAGGTGAATTTTTATCGTCGATGGCGCCAGTCCCTTATGCTTATTCGCGTCTGTACGAAGATAATGAATATAGTCCTGGACTACCGCCGCTGTGACATCAGCGACCGGAAAATCACCAAGCTGCGGCACAATATGTTTATAAACGATGCTGCAATAGCGCGTGTATGAGGAGGCTTTTACTGAGAACTTTTTATGTTCTTCCAGCCATTGGACAAGGCATTGTCTCAGCGTTGTGCCTCCCTGGACAGAGTTTCTCAAAGAATAATTTTCGGCCATGTGCTCTAAACTTGTCACGGGCAGATTGTTTCTTTTCTGTTTGCGAATCAGACGTTCAAACGCTACTTTTTCAGAGACACTTTTTTCAGCTTCTTCCAAGAGCGCTACAATTTCCCGATAAGTGTCGGCATAGATTGACCGATAAATTGCTTTACCATGAATTTCCTTATAGCCAGTAATATAACGCCCTTCGTAGCGGTTATCAGAGCGTTGATATATATTTTTGCGATGCTTCTTCATTGCCTTACCTCCTTATACCATTTTTTTGACCAGATATATAATAATTATAAAACTTCAATAGCTCTAAAAGTGCTACTTAGGCAATCAAATTTTTGCAAAAAAAGATTTTAATTGTAATTTTTTTAAAAATTAATATACATATTTAATGAAGAAAGTGATATAATAAAAACAATATTTAATATTTTCTCTAAAGAGCACGTTATTTTTGCTCGTGGAATGACATTATTCCACGAGCTTTTTATATTTTTGAGCTTTATTTTGATAAAGAGAAGATTTCTGCAAATTTTGGAAGTAAAAAAGCACAGCTGTTTCCATGCAGCTGTGCTTTTTCTAAAAGAAAAGTTTATTTCAAAAAAGATTTCCCATACAAATCAATGTTCTCCCCCGCTGCGTAGAGCACGCTTTTTCCAACGGGTTCGTCCTTCATGGTGTAATAATAGGTGGTAAAGCAGAACACGGGGTCGTCCCTGTCCACCAGCAGCTTGTTCTGGATAAACCGGTTTGGGGTATCCATGGTGATCTCGAGGACTTTTTTGATCTCAAAGCCATCGAGGATTTTATTGATGGTCTGGAGGTTCCTTTCGGTCATGTCCGCCATGCTTTCCGGATTATAGCGGCCGTTTAAGAGGAGCGCGGTAATGATGTAGCAGATGGGAAGTGTGTCGGAGTACAGGATCTGGCGCATTTCCACGGCTTTCATTTCCTGCCGGATCTCCCGCATTTTAATGAGGGACAGGCTGATGTCCTCCACGCTGATCTCGGTGATTTCTTCGTTAATATTGGCCTGGGGCGCAAAGCTGATGAGGTACTGCTCCTTTTCGCATTCCCGCACAAAGGTCCCGACCCGCTCCACTGCGCTCAGATACCCCTTGTTAATTAAGGAGGAGATGCTCTTGCGGACTGTGACGATGCTGGTATTATACTTTTTCGCCAGCTCAGCATAGGTGGGGAGTTTTTCTCCGGGCTTCAGGTTGCCGTAGTGGATGTCATCCATAATATCATTGATGATTTGATCGTATATTTTTACTTTCATTGATGTCACCTGCTTTGGCCTTTACGGCAGATAGGTAATGCCGGTCAGCTTGCAGCATTCCTTCCTTATATAAAGCTTGCGCATGCCCAGCGGGTCGTCGTTATCCATGAGGTTCTGGGTAATCTGCATGACAGGGGTGTCTTCTGGGATGTTCAGCTTTTCCGCGGCCTGGGCGTCACAGCCCACTGCCTCGATATGGATGCGCTCCTGGGTAATATAAAGGTGGTTCCGCTGGTTGACGATTTCGCTGAAGCTGTTGTACTCAAAATCGTCGTTCCAGGGAGAAATGCCGGGGAAATAAGGAATAAACTGATTGTCGTAAATGACAGGCAGGTCGTCCCTGAACAAGAGCCAGTTGATGAGCACAATACGGGAGTCCGGCGCGACCCGCAGATGGTAGACCAGCTCGATGGTGGGCTTGATGATCTCTGAGCCCAGCAGTTCTACGCGGTTGTAGGGCTCCTTTAAAATATTTTCAGGCTTCAGGGAGAGGACAAACTTGTCATTGGTTTTAGCCAGCACATAGTTGCCCTTTCCGGGAATGGTATAGACATAGCCCTCCTCGATCAGGTTGCGCAGGGCGTTGCGGATGGTGATCCGGCTGACCTTAAATTCCTCGGCAAGGGTGTTCTCCGGGGGCAGCGGCGTATCCGGCAGATAAATGCGCTGCTTGATTTTATTTTTTATTTTATCGCAGATTTCGTCGTATTTATAGCTTATGGGAAACGCCCCCCTCCATCCATTCCTTACAGAGGTTTACACCCTCGTAAACATCCTTGGTAAAAGCGTCGGCGCCCACGTACTCCACAGCGTCCTTATGCGTTGACAGGCCGCCGAGGATGATCTTCACCTCGTCTCTCAGGTTTTCCTTTACCAGAAGCTCGTTGGTTTCCTTCATATATTTTACGCCGTTTGCCATAATTGAGCTGATGGCAATCACATCGGGATGGGATTTTTTTGTTTCCGCCACAATTTTTTCCGGCGAAATGTCAATGCCCAGGTCGATGACCTTAAAGCCGGACATAAGGGCCGCGCTTTTAAAAATCGATTTTCCAATGTCGTGGAGATCACATTCGATGGTGCATAAAAGAATGGTGCCGATGGCCTCCTCTGGGTTTTCTTTTTCGAGCTTCAGACAGTCGAGCTTCAAAATTTCCTCAAAAATGATGCCGGCCATCATGAGATCTGTGACGCCATAGCGGCCGGTCTCAAAATATTTGCCCACCTCGTCCAGTCCGGCCTGAACGGATTCGATGATCTGCATCTGGGAGGCGCCTTCCTTAACGGCGTAGCGTACCAGCTTGATGACCTTTTTTTCTTCCAGTTTCTTAACAGCGGTTACGATGGATTCTAGCAATGGGAATGCCTCCTTTTTAATCGATGAATGCTTTGGGCAGATAGCCTTCAATGCGTTTTTGCTGCGCGTGGGTCAGTGACGGCGCTACATAATTTTCAAGCCGCTCGTCGATGATGGCGCTTGTTTCTTCCAGGATGTCCTGTTCCCCGTTGGTGTTTTTAAAGGGATAGGGCGCGTAATGCTTTCGGATGAGCCGGAGATTACTCATGTTGATATAGTTATCAGTACAGCCATTTTTTTTGATGGCGTCGAGCATCAGCGTAACTGCGTTCACCTCAAAGCCGTTCAGGTAATGCTTGATGGTGCTGTAGAGGGCTTCGTCCAGGATGTATTTATTGTAATTGACAGTGTTCAGGGAATCCTCCATGCCAAAGGCGTGCATCATGCAGTCGACACCAGAAAACAGGCAGGAAAAAAGATTCATGAAACTCTCAGCACCGTTTTGGTAATCCAGGTATGTGGAGTCTGTAAAAACGCCGCCGGACCGGACGGGAATCTTATAAAACCGCCCCATTTCCGCCGCGGCCATGGTAAAGAGCGCGGTGGTCGGCTCGCCGGGGGAGGCGTCTGCGCTTAAAGGGTTCACGCCAAAAAGCGGGAAGCCATAAACAATGGGAAGGCCTGGCCGTACCATCTGGGCCAGAATAATGCCGGCCAGCACCGCAGCGTTGCTGATGAGGAAGTTGGCTGCTGGCAAAGGCGGTGCGGTCAGCCCGCTCAGTCCGCTGCCGCAGGCTACCATCAGAGGCTGGCTTTCCTCGCCGTGTACCAGAATAACGTCGGCAGTACCCTCTCCCATGATCAGCGGCGCGGAGATATTGATATTTCCGATGAGTATATTGCTGTCCTGGGAGTCCCAGTATTCTCTTGCAAAACGAATGCTCTCCCGTGCCGACGGGCCGTCCTGGGTCATGGAAAATGTGGGCTTGTCGGAGTATTTCAGGCACATGGCCATTTTATACTTTTCTCTGAAATCAATGGGAACATCCATGGGCTCAAGGACATAGGGGCAGGCCATGCTCATTTGGCTGCTCACCTGGTTGAGCTTTGTAAAATTGATAAAGTCTTCACGCCCTGCCAGATGGCTGACATTGTTTTTCTTTGCGTAGGTGGCGCCGTAGGGCGGCATGGTACAGGTGGTGCCGTCACCCACGGTTACTCGGTGTCCGGGAGTGTTAAAGGTAAAGGAGGGGGGCACATGGACAAGATGGTCTTCTACGATTTTGGGCGGGAGAAAGACCTTTTTGCCTTCCACCTTTGCGCCGTTTTTTTTAAAGGTGTTTCTTGCTTTTTCAGAATGAACAACAATACCTGTGTTTTCCAAAATATCCAGAGAATATTCATGAATTTGCTGGCACTCTTCTTTTTCAGAAAATGAATAGCGTAGTTTCATGGGTGACCTTCCTTTTAAGTATAACCGGGTAACAAAAATAAAATCTGATACCACTAATGATACCAGATTTTATCCGAAAAATGAATACTATATATAGAGGGTTAATTAAAACTTTTCGTCTTCAGGCAGATAACGGTTTAAAATATCCTTCTGAGTCTTGGTTAAGTCAGGTAATGTATAGCCTGCGACACGTTCTTCAACTTCTTTGCTGGCACGTTCGCGGAGATCGCCGATTTCATCGAAGATTGGCTGCGGGTTGCCGGCCTGGCGGTTAAAGAGTTTGGTCAGCCAATGTTCCTGACGGTATTCCTTTGGTGTTCTTCCGGACAGGTAATTGCCCAGAGGACCGGCTTTCTTGATGGCGTCAAATACTTTTTCAGCCTTGACATCGGAGATGTCGATGCCTCTGTTGAGACGCAGTAAAATACGGTTGACTTCTTCGTCAAGAACAAATTTTTCATAGCTGCCCAGTGCGTAGGCCTGGAGAATACCAGCGTGGTTCAGGACAAAGTCAGATTTTCCAAGATAGGTAGTCATTAAGATCATGAAGCTTTCAACACCGGCCTGATAGTCTGGTTTTAAAGAGTCTGTGCCGGCGATACCGGTTCTTACTGGCAGCTGGTAGTAACGGCCAAGGGCCAGAGAAGCCATCTGGATCAGCTGGGCTTCCGGTGCGCCGATGGAGCAAGCCACGTTGCGCATATCGGTAGCGGTAGAAACGGTTCCGTAGATCACAGGGTTGCCAGGGTTGATGAGCTGAGTTAAAACGATACCGGCAAGGATGGTGGCGTTATTCTGGATGACAGAACCAAGCAGAGCCGCAGGAGCGGTCAGGTTGGTCATGGAGCAGGTAATGATGGTAACCGGCTGTCCTTCTTCAACAAGACCCATGATATTGTCAAGAACTTCATAGGAGTAGCCGAGTGGTGACAGTGCGCAGGTATTGGTTAAGAGCACCGGGCGGTCCCAGATGTCATAGAATTCTTTATAAAGCTTTGCGATGTCCTTCGCTTCCTGTTTTAAGCTTTTGCCCCGGACGTTCATGCTGTTGGCAACATTGCCGTAGGTCGGTTTCTGCGAATACTTCAGGCACATGGCGACCTGAGGCAGATAGAAATCTTCTTTGGTCTTATCCAGATCCGGTGTATCGTAAGCGGAGTTGTTGACAAAGTCAGTGACATCGCTGGTATCCATTAATTTCAGGAATTTAACCATGTCGTCTTTTTTTGCAACGCGGTATTCGTCATCTTCAAATAAGAATTTCGGTGGTCCGTAGCAGCCAACTGTTTTTGGCTTATAGCGTTCGCCGATTTTTGTTTCACCGGCAGATGTGGTTATGGTGAATGTCTTGGGTGCAGTTTCCAGCGCCTGATTTAACAGGTCTTCATCAATTTTTACAATACTGCCTTCAACGGTAGCGCCGTGCTTTTTAAATATTTCCAGCGCTTCTTCACAATCGAAGGAAACCCCTACTTCCTTCAAAACTCTTAATGAGTATTCGTGTAATAATTCAACATCTCTGGTAGAAACATATTTGTCATAAAATCTTCTGTTAACGTACATGGTACACCTCCAAATTTAATAAATACATGTATTTCACAAGCACAATATATCACGATATGGAAAGGTTGTCAATACTAAAAAATGGAAAAATCAAAAAAATAACGATGAATTTCAAGGATAAAAACCCGCTATTTAGTAAAAAATCTGGGTTTTCTTCTATAGAAGCCTTGGATAAATGTCGTAAAAAAAGAAAAATATTTATTTTTTAGGTTGACGGTTCCAATAAAATCGTGTTATACTGCGTTTATAAAAGACATGTATTTCACAAATTGGCATGCTTTTTATTAAAGTATTCTGATCGTTGTCATTGTTTATCTCAGAATGGAGGCAATTATGAAAAAGATATTTGAGTCTGTAGATAAAACAATTTTTTTGGTAGCCGGAAGTATCACTTTGTTACTGGCCATTGTCAGCATTGTTTTTACAGAACAGGTCGCAAGCGTATTTTCTGGTATTTTTAATTTCTTTACGAACACATTGGGATTTGCCTATATTGGCTTTGCGCTCTTTGTAATTGTCGCCTGCTTGTTTGTCTCGTTCAGCAAATATGGAAAAATACGGCTGGGCGGGGATGATGAAAAGCCTGAGTACAGCAACATCAGCTGGTTTTCAATGATTTTTGCGGCAGGTATGGGCATTGGCCTGGTATTCTGGAGCGTGGCAGAGCCCATGAACCATTTTATGGTGCCGCCCTTCGCGGACCCGCAGACACCGGAGGCGGCTGTGGAGTCCCTCCAGTATACTTTTCTGCACTGGGGAGTGCATCCCTGGGCATTGTACGCGGCGGTCGCGCTGCCCATGGCCTACTTCCATTTCAGGAAAGGTTTGCCGCTTCTGGTAAGCTCTTCCTTCTACCCTTTTCTTGGCGATAAGGCGCTTAAGGGCGGGTTTTCAAAAGGAATTGACACCTTTACGGTGATATTGATTCTGATCGGCGTAGCCACATCCTTTGGGCTGGGCGCGCTGCAGATTCAGAGTGGTCTGGAATTTGTTTTTCATATCTCGGGCGGAACGCTGCTGGCAGTGGTGATTGTCATTATCTGCACGATTCTGTTTGTGATTTCCTCGACAGCGGGCATTGACCGGGGCATGAAGCTTCTCAGCAATACCAACACGGTCATCGTATTCGCTGTTATGCTGTTTGTCCTTTTGGCAGGACCAACACTGTATATTTTTAATATTACGTTGGAAAGTATCGGCGATTATATTTTTAAATTTATTCCCATGAGTTTTTTCACCGATGCCAACGGCACCGTGGCGGCTCATACGGGTGAAAACTGGATCGGCAACTGGACAGTCTTTTACTGGGCCTGGTGGATTACCTGGACACCCTTTGTGGGCAGTTTTATTGCCAAGATTTCTAAAGGGCGCACGATCCGGGAGTTTGTCCTTGCCATTCTGGGCGTTCCGACCATCATGAGCTGTATCTGGTTTGGGATTATGGGCGGAACCGGCCTTAATATGGAGCTTGCCAATCCTGGCAGCGTGATTCAGAACGGCGCTGTGGATACCAACAGCTCAGTATTCCAGATGCTCAGTAACCTGCCGCTGTCCGGTGTTATATCTGTCCTTGTCATGCTGTCGCTGCTGGTCTTTTTCCTGACCTCAGCCGACGCGGGTGTGCAGGTGGTGAGCACCATGAGCTCCAGGGGCAGAGAAAATTCCCAGAAGCTTATCAAGGTCATCTGGGGTGTGATCTTAGGCTTGCTGGCCATTATGTTTATTGTGACTGGAGGGCTTTCTGCAGTGCAGTCATTGTCCTTTGCTTTCAGTTTCCCATTCCTGATTATTATCTGCCTGATGCTGGCAGGATTTTTCAAGTATCTTAAGAAAGAGGAATTCGATAAGTAGTGCTGCCATCAGCAAAGAGTGGGAAAGATGATTGTTTGTTAAATTTGGAGGGGTAATTATGGAATTAGATAAAAAGAAAAGAAATATTGTTCTCGTCATTCTGAGTATGATCGCTGGGATCGCTTACCTGACGCCGCTGATCCGGTTTTCCTTTTATGACCAGATGATCGTGGCATTGAATATCAACGATGTTCAGCTGGGGACCATCGCAGGCGTTTACGGGCTCTTTAATGTTATCGGCTATGTGCCGAGCGGTATTCTGGCTGAAAAGTTTAATACAAAAAAATTGTTAATTCTGTCCTGTGGGGCCATGTGCCTGGTAACACTGTGGTATTCGAGTTTCCCGGGCTACACAGCGCTCATTATCATTCACGCGCTTTACGGCATCTTCAGTGTGGGCACCTTCTGGTCGCCTTACCTTAAGGCCATCCGCAACCTGGGCAGCGAAAATGAACAGGGACGTTTGTTTGGTATCAGTGAAGGGCTGCGCGGTATCGGACAGACAGCAGTCGCCTTCCTCTGCCTGTGGGCCATGGGCCTTTTTGCCACTCAGGCGGCTGGCTTCAGAGCAGTGCTTTTAATCAACGCTGCGGCCTTTGCCCTGCTGACGGTTTTGGTAATTGTTCTGGTACCGGATTTTGATAAGGGCAAAAAAGAACAGAACGCCAAGGCAGAAAAAAAGGAAAGCATGTGGAAAGCTTTTGGCATGTCCTCCACCTGGCTGTGTATTTTTGTGATCATGTGCGGCTATACGCTCTGGAATACCGCCAATGGCTACATGGGCACCTACTGTACCCGTGTGCTGAACATTTCACCAGAGCTCTCAAGCACTCTGTCCATTATCCGGAGCTACATCATTGTCTTTGTGGCCGGCATTTCCGGCGGGATTATCATGGACAAGTTCAGTTATAAAGGCAAGGGCATGTTCTGGACCTTCCTGGCCACGGGCGTCTGTGTGCTGGCGATATTGTTTACCTCCAAGATTGTGGCGGTCTGCGTGGTCATCACCGTTATTCTGGCTTATCTGGTCAATGTGCTTAAATCCACCTACTGGTCGATTCTGGGTGAAGCGGGCGTGCCGTTAGCCATGACCGGCATCGCCACTGGAATTATCTCCTTTATCGCGCTGACGCCAGACATCTTTGTCGCGCCCATCATCAGCCGTTTTCTGGCCTATGGTGAAGCAGGCGGCAATGTAGAGCTGGGCTTTAATATGATGCTGGTCTGGATGGTGGTCTGGGCTGTTCTCGGTGTTTTCTCCGCTATTTTACTGAAACGGCGCGGTGTTAAGACCAAACAGCTGGAACAGGCAGCGCAGGCAGAAAACGTGTAAGCTGAAAAGTTGATGGTTATATGAGTCGGATGATAAAAAATATTGAACCTGCTCCTTAATTTAAAGGAGCAGGTTTTTTGATTCAGTGTTTCAGCATAAGAGCTGTAAGGTTTATATTAATCCGATGAGCATCCAGTAAGGCACTGCGATGGCAAGGATAAATACAAAACTCATAATAAGCTTGGTTCCCCATATTTTGGTAAAGTCTTTACCGCTGGTTAGGTTATATCCCATGAAAATAAGGACCAGCGCCCATTGGTATGGAAAGAGTATTTCAGTGGTGGCTACACTCATGGTGTAATAAATGACCAGAGGGCTTATGCCGAGGCTCAGGGCAATTTGTGTTAATGGGACGGTCAGTGTCGCGTAAGTCGCCAGTGGTGTCAAAAAGAATTTTACCACGACGCAAACCAGCCAGACTGCGCCAATTACGAAAAAAGCGCTTTTTCCCTGAAGCATGGGCAGCACTGCGTCTGCAATGATCTGTCCAACGCCCAGAGAGTTTGCGACATAACCAATAGAAAGACAGGCTGTGGTGAAAATAGTCATATTAAAGTTGATTTTACTGATATCCTCGGCTTTACCAACGTTAATCCCGGGGATAAAGAAGAGCAATGGAATTAAGGCAAAGCCCCAGCCCACATCAATGCCGTGCATGCCGCTTGTAAAGAGGAAGATAAACAACAGAGCCACAACAAAGATAGATCTTATTTCTGTTTTTGTTATTTTTCCAAGTTTAGCGTATTCCTCAACGGCGTAATCTTTGATGTTGATGGCAGTTTTTGGCTTGCAGAGCTTGATAACCATAAAAATACAGAGGGCCAGCCAGAGCACAAAGGGAAGGTTGTTAAAAAAGTACTGTATCCAGGTTACCTGAATTGGCATGACTTCTTTTCCTAAAGAGGGCATGATGGCGAAAGTTGGGTTATAGAGGAAGAAGGTCGGAAACCATGAGGCAAAGAATCCGCCCATCATAATGCCGGCACTTTCTCTGGATTTCTCGAAATTAAGAGCTTTGCAGATACCAAAAGATAAAGCGGCCATGGGAACAAAGGATTCCCCTGGTGCAATGAGGTTTAAAATGATACCCGCGAGAGTAAGTCCCCACAGAATACCACTGTAAGTTCCGCCGGTTTTGATAATACTCCATAAGGCAATGCGGTTGAGTAACCCGATGCGTTCGAGAACATTCGCCAGCAAAAATCCACCCATAAACATCCAGGGGATACTGCCATACCAGGCGGCAAAAGCAACGTCCGGAGCTGCTACATTCAGCAGCATGTAGGAAATTGGAAGGGCTATAGCCACAATAAAGTTAGGCAAAAGGCCAAAAGCAAAGAGTAAAATCGCGGTAATGGTAATGGCGCTGAATGTGCGGAGCGCGGGGGTAAAAACCCCCTGCACCGGTATCAGCATTATAAGAATAGGCACAAGTAAGACGCAGATCCACTTGACCAGATTTTTGCGATCCATTTTTTTCAAAGTATCATTCATAACAATCCCCCCAAATACTTAAATAATGGTAAAAATCATCCGAAACAGCATTTCTTCATAGGATTGTAAAATGGGATTAACAGTGTCTTTAAGCTGAGTTTCAATTTCGTTTTTTTCAATTTTCTGCCAGTCTGTAAAACAGGGAGATTCAAAACGCGGCACCTTGGTGTCGGGCTTTTCATATTCGGCTGTTGACGCTTTGACAGCAGTGCCTGCGTTGGCGTAATTGGTATTTTCAGCGACATATTGAATGACGGCAGCATAGTTTTCCATATTGATCGTATCAAGGGACATGGCGCTCTTATCAAAATCAAAAATATAGCGTCCGCCGGGTGCCATGATGTCGATCATTTCCTTTGCTTTATCAATGCACTGCTGTTTAGTCGCAGTTTTTATATAGGTGATGGGATACAAGCCGGAGAGAATGTGTTTATTGCCCAGCTTTTCCTTAATAATTTTTGGATCGCCGTATTCAAATAAGATTCTTGTATTTGCTGGAAGATCCTGCAGTAAATCAAGATAGCGCATCCAGTCATGTTCACAGAAAAGCGAGGCGGTTTGTCCGTGTTCTGCCATGATATGGATAAATTTTGAGAAGCTTGGCCAATACAGTTTCTCAAAATCTTTTTTTCTCAGGTAAGTTCCCAGATGGAGCGGCATGAATACTTCGCCAAGTTTATGAGGCTTTGGCGGGAGCCCCCTTTTCACCTGCATGGGCAGCATCGCCTCGCAGGCTTCCAGAATTTTTTCCGGACGCTGGCGCACATCCATGTAAATCCCTTTAATGCCTCTTAAAAAATCACCGATTAAATCAAAGGAGGCCTGGCAGAGGGTGGTTGAACCTTCCGGTGGTGAATAGTAGCCGTATTTGGCAAAAATCGGTGCTTTTATAGAATCAAATTTTGCCAGATAATCATAAAAAGCTTTCATCGCTTCTGCGAGCGCCATTCCGCTTCTTGGTGAATGACTGTCAAGGTTTTCAAATATACGCGGAAGAGATTTCGTCACAATAAAGGCGAATGGATCCTTAATAAATTCATCATATTCATCAGACTTGAGTGTTTCAAGGTCGACATGCTGCATATAACCAGTCTGCCCCATGGAGTAGCCTCTTGAGCCCAGAAGCTTGAAGACCGCCGGGTTTTTAAGAATCCCACCCACTGCCGGTGTGTCGGAGGGAATCATTTCGCAGACCTTGTCTAAAGCCCTGGCAATACTGTCTGCATCTAAATCCCAAATCGTTTTTCCAACAGGGATGTCTGAATATTCCAAAGCAGCCTCAGGCGTCATACTTGCCACTATTGGAACACGTTTTGGGATAACGCCGCTGTAGACATCTTCGAATAACTTTGTCCGTTCCGCCTTTTTTTCCTGTGCTGGTGTCAGCTTTTGTTCATTCATTTTTTTACCTCATATATTTTTATTTGCATTGCAATGCTTTTATAAAATTGTGTATTTCTTGTTATTACGAATCAATAAGTTTTAAAGACATGTTTAACGGCAAGGATTGAGCTTTAGTGACAGAAGGAAGATTGAAGCTTAGACTGAAAAACCATTGGACTGGAATTTTTCAGATCAGTCTGCCAATTTTCTATATGATAAACAACCAGAGTACTCTTTCAACCGGGAGAGAAGCATGCTGCTCATAAGCATCTGGAAAACAGCATTTGCTCAGGGTGAAAATACAACCTCTATGGAGTCAGGGTTTATGATATTATAAAAGATAAGAGTGGTAAGGCGGCAATGGGGTCAGCTCATTCCCAGAAGTAAAAATAACAATCGCTTTGAGTATAGGAGCTAAAAACGTTTTAATATTTAAGTAAAAAGTTACTTCTGGGAATTGATAAAATAGTAATTGCAGGATAAAGAATGTGAATCAGGCAAACTTTATTTTATCAGTAGATACCGATTTTTTTATTTCCGGCTTTTACCTGCGGATGTAAGGGTTTTTTGTTAAGCTGATTCGTATTTAAGTTGATTTTACAAAGATTATATAAAAACGTCAATTGAATCACGGGAAATGTCAATTTTCACGTGTTGACAGATTATGGACAAAAAAGAATTTAATGGAGGGGAAAATGAAGAGGGATCAGGAATTATCACGTTTAAACTATCTGATGGATTTATTTCATGTAAAAGGAACCGACTTGGCAAATTATCTTCATGTCGATACCTCTTTGGTCAGTAAGCTGAAAAATGGGAAACGTAAGCTCAACGTCAACTCAGAAGCCTGCGGGGAGATCGCAAATTTTTTTATTCTCCTGGATAAAGAGACAGAGTACCGCACTGTTAAAAAGCTTTTGGCCGAAACCTATCAGGAAACCGATGATCTCACAAGAGAGGCTCTGGTCATATTACTGAAGCGCTGGCTGACCTCCCTTGATGAGGTAAGCGCCGGAGGAGGAAGTTTTACAGATAAGACAGTCTATACCGCCAAGGTAAAAACATTTCAGGGAAAGAACGGCAGAAGAAAGGCGGCTCAGGAATTTATCCAGTCAGTTTTGCTCGAAAAAACACCGCAGGAGGTATACGTGCTCGACTGGACCGAGCATTATAGCTGGCAGTCTGAGGACACCGCGTTTTTTACCGAGTGGAAAAAGCAATATTTAAAAGTTGCAGAAGCCGGACACCGGATTACATTTTTAATCTCACTAAATCATAGCATTGATTACCTTATTAACACGTTGCTGTACCGGCTTCCCATGCTTCTTACCGGAAATGTCGAGTATCTCTATTACCCGGATTACTCCTACATGCTGTATAAACCCAATATTGTCGTGCTGAAAAATAAGATGGCACTTGCGAAAATTTCGTCTGATGATATCACTCAGAAGGATATTACCCACATGTATACGGATATCCCAACAGTCCGCCATTGTGAAGAGATGGTACTTGCGGCCAAAAAACACTGCCGGCAGTCGCACACCGTTATTCCAAAAAATCAGGTGCCAAGCACCTTTGAGGAATTTTCAGGACAATACGGGAACGCATATATAAAGAATGATTTGTCCTTCTTTATGAATATGCCAAAGGATAATTTTAAAAACATTTTAGAAAAAAATGAAATTCCGTCGGAGAATATCAAAGCTTTTTTTGAAAGCTTTCGGAATTATAATCAAAAGTTTTTAAAGGACATTAAAAATTTTGAATATCATTTACTCATCGATAAGGAAAGTCTTATCCGAGGGATGTGCGATGACAAAACAAAAGCCAAGGAGCTGGAATTATATACAGGACAGATGATATACTTAGAGAGCGGGGATATCCGCAGACAGGTAGAGTATCTGATCTGGCTTTTGAAAAATTTTCCCAATTTTCAAATTGCGTTTTTCAGGAAGAATCAGGGAAATTTGCTGGACGGGCTGGATTTGTGGATAAAAGAACATGGCTCTGTGTTAATTAATAAAGAAAATAACGAGGATGCTTTTGTTTTGATGAATGAGTCATCAATATGCGCCGCTTTTTATAACTATTTAGAAAAGTACTGGTATTCTATTCCCTTTGTTGACCGCGAAAAAGAGGAAGTTATCCGACAACTGAAAAACATGCTCTGATTTTATGATCACTGCGAAAATTTACAGATTTTTTTGAATGATAACGGTATAGAAGCGTATATTTAAGGATTAGGAGATATGATTATACCATGTCAATAAAATGGCGATTGAATATAAGGAGGGAAAAATGAATAAGGAAATCATCATCGGCGACTGGAAAATGCCGGAATGCGATACAGAAGCGTCCATGAATATGTGGAACGCCCGGGCACAGGAGTTTGCAAAGCAGAGAGGTGTTGAGGATGACGACTGGGTGGCTGCTCTTGTTAAGCGGCACGGCATGCTGCCAGCGGACGGCGCGTTTCTGGATGTTGGCTGCGGCGCTGGAAAATACACGGTCTATTTTGCGAAAAAATGTGCCGAGGCCTGGGGAACCGATTTTTCGGAGGAAATGATTAAAAACGCTGAGCAGCGGGCCAGAGAGGCCGGAACAGGCAATGCTTTCTTTTCCTGCGATAACTGGCATACCCTGGAGATGGCGGACAAGGGCTGGAAAGGCAAGTTCGACTTTGTGCTGGCGAATATGACCCCGGCCATCCAGTCGGCAGAAACCTTTGAGAAGCTGACAGAAGCCAGCTGCGGCTGGTGCCTGTATATCCATCCGGTTTTGAGAACCGGCTCAGTGGCGGACCGGCTTAAAAAGAAAGTTTTTGGTAAAAAGCCAGATCCCCGCTATCCCCAGCTTCAGTATGCCTTTAATCTGCTCTGGGAGAAGGGGCTTTTTCCGGCTGTGGAATACCGGGAGCATAACTGGGTGCGCAGCTTTGAACTGGAACGAGCCGTCGATATTTTCAAAAACGACCTGAGAAGTAAAAGAACACTGACTGACGAAGAAGAGGCCAGTATCGAAAAATACCTGATCGAGCACGCGGTAAACGGTATTGTGGAGGAAGAGGTCCGGACAACCCAGTTTGCGCTGTACTGGGAGGTGTGATTAAAAAAGACTGGAGGCCAGCCTTTTAGCGTGTCAAAGAAAAGGCACAGTCCGAGACTGCGCCTTTTATCCAGATAAGCAAAAAGGTCCAGGCGCTGTGGTAAACGGCCAGGAATCGTGCCGCACTATAGGAACAGCCGGACACTGGCGAGATCAAGAATCTACTTTGGTGAAAAAGCTATCCGTGTAAGGGCGGTGCCCGCAGGACGCTTTTTCTTCCTTAGGTAAAAGGCTTCGTCTCTCAGGGGTTATGACAGACTGAAAGACTGGAGGGGGATTCCAGTCTTTTTTTGATATTATATAAGTCCGATAAGCATCCAATATGGAACAGCGATGGCAAGGACAAAGACAAAGCTTAAAACCATCTTGGTCCCCCAGATTCTGGTGAAATCTTTACCGCTGGTTAAATTATAGCCCATAAAAATAAGAACGAGTGCCCATTGATAAGGGAACAGGATTTCTGTGGTCGACAGGTTCATGGTGTAATAGATGACAAGCGGACTGATACCAAGGCTGAGGGCAATCTGAGTGAGGGGAACGGTTAAGGTCGCGTAAGTCGCAAGGGGTGTCAGGAAAATTTTAGCGACGACACAGACCAGCCAGACTGCGCCGATAACAAAGAATACACTTTTACCCTGAAGCAGCGGCAGCACTGCGTTGGCGATGATCTGGCCTATTCCCAGAGAGTTCGCAACATGACCAATGGACAGACACGCGGTGGTGAAGATGGCCATGGTAAAATTGATTTTACTGATATCGACAGGCTTGCCTACGTTGATCCCCGGAATAAAGAAAAGCAGCGGAATTAAGGCAAAGCCCCAGCCGACATCAATACCATGGAGGTCGCTGGTAAACATGAAAATAAATAATAGAGAGACCACAATGATGGACTTTTTTTCTTCAAGGGATACTTTTCCAAGTTTTGAGTACTCCTGAATGGCATAATCCTTAATATCAATCTGTTTTTTGGGTTTGCAAAGCTTAATAACCATAAAAATACAAACTGCGAGCCAGAGAACAAAAGGGATATTATTGATAAAATATTGAAGCCATGTTATCTGAACCGGAGCGACCTCTTTGCCTAAAGAAGGCATGATGGCAAAGGTCGGATTGTATAGAAAGAAAGTAGGAAACCATGAGGCAAAAAAGCCGCCCATCATAATGCCCGCGCTCTCTCTTGATTTTTCAAAATTTAAAGCCTTGCAGATACCAAAAGATAAGGCGGCCATTGGGACATATGCCTTGCCGGGTGCGATGAGATTTAAAATAATCCCCGCGATGGCAAGCCCCCAGAGAATACCGCTGTAGGTACCGCCCGTTTTAATAATGCTCCAAAAAGCAACTCTGTTAAGCAGTCCGATTCTCTCCAGAACATTGGCGAGTAAAAACCCGCCCATAAACATCCAGGGAATATTGCTGAACCAAGCGGCAAACGCGATATTTGGTTCAGCGACGTTCAGGAGCATATAAGAAACAGGCAGAGCGACTGCCACGACAAAATTGGGCAAAATATTAAAAGCGAACAAAAGAATTGCTGTGAGTGTGATGGCGGAGAAGGTTCGCAGCTGAGGGGTAAAAACACCCTGCGTGGGAATCAGCATGACGATAATGGGCGCAGCGATCACACAGATCCACATGATCAATGTTTTGGGATTTGTTTTGCGAATAGCATCTGGCATAGGGCGCCTCCTTTAAGTTAAATGATTGTAAAAATCATTCTGTAAAGCATGTCTTCATAGGATTGAAGAAGAGGATCGACGGTGGATTCAAGCGATGCTTCAATTTCCGTTTTGGGAACATCTTTCCAATTCGTGTAGAAAGGCGATGCAAATGAGCTGACCGTGGTATCTGGTTTTTCGTATGGAGTATTTTCAGGGCCTCTGGCTGTTGCTCCTGCGTTTTGATAATTGGTATTTTCAGCCACATACTGGATAACAGCCGCATAGTTCTCGATATTGATCGTATCGAGCGACATGGCGCTTTTATCAAAGTTGAAGATAAAGCGTCCGCCCGGAGCCATAATATCAATCATTTCCTTTGCCTTGTCAATACATTCCTGCTTTGTGCCGGTCTTTGTCAGGGTGATGGGATATAATCCGGATAAAATATGCTTATTGCCAAGCTTTTCCTTAATGACTTTAGGATCGCCGTATTCAAACTGAATCCTGGTATTTTCCGGAAGGTCCTGGAGCAGGTCAAGATAACGCATCCAGTCATGCTCACAGAAAAGTGACGCGGTCTGCCCGTTTTCTGCCATAATATGGATGAATTTAGAGAAGGAGGGCCAGTATATTTTTTCAAAGTCTTTTTTTCTTAAGTATGTTCCGAGATGGAGCGGCATAAAAACTTCTCCAAGCTTATGGGTTTTAGCTGGAAGGCCTCTTTTTACCTGCATGGGCAGCATCGCTTCACAGGCTTCAATAATTTTTTCCGGACGCTGGCGGACATCCATGTAAATGCCTTTAACGCCTCTTAAAAAATCACCGATAAGGTCAAATGATGCCTGGCATAATGTGTTTGCGCCTGCCGGTGGTGTAAAGTAACCATATTTTTTAAATACAGGGGCCTTAATCGCATTGAATTTTGCCTGATGGTCATAAAAGGCTTTCATCGCTTCGGCTAAAACCATACCAGCCCTCGGAGAATCGGTGTCCAGGTTTTCAAAGATACGGGGTAAGGACTTTGTAACAATAAAAGTGTAGGGATCCTTGATGAAGGCGTCATATTCGTCTGCTTTTAATGTCTCAAGATCGGTATGCTGCATATAACCAGTTTGTCCCATTGAGTAGCCTTTTGAGCCAAGGAGCTTAAAGACAGCCGGATTTTTTAAAATGCCGCCGACAGCCGGTGTATCGGATGGGATGAACTCACAGACGCGGTCCATGGCTGTGGTTATATTTTCAGGGTCGAGATCCCAAAGCGTTTTACCGACAGGAATTTCTGAATACTCCAGAGCGGCCTCAAGGGTCATTGAGGCTTTAATCGGTACACGTTTGGGGATAATACCACTGTATACATCCTCGAATAACTTTGTTCTTTCCGCCTTTTTTCCTGGGCGCTGGTCATTTTTTGATCACTCATTTTATTATCCTCACATATTCAAATGATTTTTGAAGTTCAAATTTTTCTCCATTGCAATGGCCTGACTGAATTATATATTATCTTGTAATTACGAATCAACGAAATAAGAAGACTTGTCAATTTACAGCGGTTGACACTTAATTGACAGCGTATTCAAAAGGCCTAAATCAAACCGATCAGCCGCCAGTATGGAATATAAACCAAAAGCATGTAAAAAAAGTTAAGAATCATCACCGTTCCAAAAATTTTGGTATAGTCCTTTGTCTTAATTAAGCCAAAAGAAAAATAGAAAAGAGGGAGCGCCCATTCATAAGGAAAAAGGACCTGGCAGGAAGCCTGATACATCTGGTAATAGACCACCAGAGCGTTAATGCCGAGTGATTGCGCAGCCTGTACAAAAGGGACCGTATAGGTGGCCCAGATTGCCAGAGGGGTCAGTGCGAAGTTGGTAACGACGCAGATTATCCAGATAATCATGAGGGTAAGTGTAATGTTTGAAGCGCTGAGGTGAGGCAGGATCAGTCCGGCAATAAGACTGCCGAATCCAATATAGTTAGCCACATAACCGATGGACAGGCAGGAGGCGATAAAAACAATCATCCCAAAATTGACAGAAGTAAGATCCTCTGGCCTGCCAAGTTTTACGCCAGGAAGGAAGAAGATCAGTGCGACTAAAGGGAATCCCCAGGCAAGAGGCAGATGATGAAGGCCCGAGGTCAGGAAATACAAAAAGACCAGAGCGCTGACAAGCGCTGTTTTTTTCTCTGTTTTTGTCATAGGCCCCATCTGCGCAAGCTCATTTTGAGCGTGATGCACTGCGTTCAGCTTATGCTCCGGCTTTGTGAGCCGGGCGGTAACAAAGACAAGAATAAAAATCCAAAGGATACTGGGGATATTGTGATAAAAGTACTGAAAGAAGGTCAGATGTGTCTGAGTCACTGTTGAGCCTAATGTCTGCAGGTTATTGATTTCACTGCTGTAGATAAAATACTTTGGCATATAGGACGAGAAAAATCCCGTCAGCATGATCCCGGCAGAGGTAGATGATTTTCCAAGTTCCAGCGCTGCGCAGATACCATAGGTGAGCATGGCCATTGGGATATAGCTCTCCCCCGGTGCCAGAAAATTCATGATAAATCCGGAGAGCGTAATGGAGAGCAGGAGCTTGTAATAAGTATTGCCTGCGTGCTCAATAAGCATATAAGCGATTCTTTTAAGAAGGCCAGTCCGCATGAGAATGTTTGAAAGAACCATGCCGCCCATAAACATCCATGGAACTGTGCTCGTCCAGGGAGAAAATACCACCTCTGTGGGGGCGAGATTTGTAATATTATAAAATATGGGCAGAATGAGTCCAACAACAAGTTGGGGAATGTACCCAAAAGCAAATATAAAAATAGCCGTTAAGGTGATGGCTGAAAAAATCTTTATTTCATGGGTGAATACCTCATTTTCAGGGATCAGCATTATAATCGCTGGTACCAGAAGCGTCACAAACCAGGACCATTTTTCTTTATTAACCGCTGTGAAATATTTTTTTAGAGTGAATAGAGTATTCATGTACCTCTCCTTAAAATGGCATGTCGCTAAATATCAGATATTCGTACGTTGGTATGATTTTACAAAGAATTTTAAAAGCCGTCAATGTGCAGAAAGGAATTGTCAATTTTCTGAAATTGACAGTTTGTGGACAAAATTATAAAGGACGTCAAAAATTTTGCGGTGCGGCAGAAAAATACGGATATTCAATATTATCCGTTCAGTTAGAATAAATCAGTAAGGTGCCCACAGTCATTGACTTATAATAGGACTTCCGATATACTGAGCTTATCAGATCATAAGATTGGAAAAACGAGGCGTAGGGATGAGAGATAAGCGCAGACGCTCCGGCTGGCTGCGCAGTGGCGTTATTGTCATTGCGGCGGTTTTGGTTGTGATTGGCGTTTCTTTTATATATGTTAAATCCGTTGAGAGGAAAGTATCAGAGGAAACTGGGCAGTACCTGGAGGAGGTTGGAATCCAGAGCGCTGCTTTGATCAGGCAAAAATTTGATGATGATATTGAAAATCTTAAGGCCGCGGCAGTGGTCATTGGCGCGACAGACCTGGCGCTGGGCGATGACCAGATTATGGAGGCGCTGCGGCAGACCGATGAAGCACTTGATTTCAGAGATGTGGCTGTGGTCGGGGCAGACGGAGTAGCCTATGAGATTAAGGACAATGCCGTTTACACCTTTGACGTGTCAGATAAGGAGCACTTCCGGTACGCCATGGTGGGTGTGCCTGTCATCTCAAACCCGACAATGCCAAAGGACAACATGGAGGAGTCCATTGTGATGGCTGTCCCGGTTTACCGGCAGGGCGCCATCATTGGCGCGGTCATGGGCCGGTATTATCTGACCGATCTGACCGAGCTTCTGGATGTCAACACCTTTGACGGAAAGGGTTATTCTTATATGGCCCGGCGCAATGGCGAGGTTTTTGTCACCTCTAATAATGAGAATGCCGATAAAACACTGAAAAATCTGAATACGGATTTTGAGGACTCTTATTTTGAGGACCCCTTTGCCCTTCAGACCATGCAGGTCAATATGCTGGAGGGCAAAAGCGGCAGTGTGTCCTATGAGTGGAACGGCACAAGGCGCATTATGCGCTATCTGCCAGTGGGCATTAACGACTGGTATCTGCTCTCAGTGGTGCCCAATGAGGTGGTTGAGAGCCGGGCGGCAGGTCTGGTCATGCAGGCTGCGGTTTTCTGCTGCATTCTCTTCGGTGTATTTACCGTGCTCTGTCTTTATGTCCTCGGAATCCAGAAACGGAAAAATGAAGAGCTCCGCAGGGCCCATCAGGAGCTTGAAACCAATGAACGGCGCTATGAAATCGTCATGGCTCAGTCAAAGGATATTATTTTTGAGTGGGATATAAAAACCGGGCATATTTATCATTCGGACACGTTCAGGCAAAAGTTTGGATTTGAGTCCCCCAGCGAGCATTTTCCCGAGGCGGTTATTGAGGCCGGGGGCGTGCCCGAAAGCGATGAGGCGGTGTTCCTGCAGACCTACAGGAAAATTGCTGGCGGAGAGCCCTATGCCGAAGGCGAGTTCCGCGTGTATGACAGCAGCCATTACCCGCTGTGGTGCCGTTCCCGGGTCAGCCTGATTGTTGACGAAAACGGAGCGCCCAGCAAGGGCATTGGTATCCTGATGGATATTGATGAGGAAATGCGGGAAAAGGAAAAGATCATGGAAGCCGCGGAAAAAGATTTTCTGACTCAGACCTTCAATAAGGGCGCGGCGGAAAGCCGTATTCAGCTTTGGATGAAAGAAAACGCCGGCGTCCAGAGGGCCGGGCTTTTGATGATTGACGTGGATGATTTTAAACAGGTCAACGATACCTTTGGGCACATCTCCGGAGACCGGGTCCTGCGGGAGGTTACCAGGAAAATTTCCGGTATTTTCAGAGAAAGCGACGTTGTGGGAAGAATCGGCGGCGATGAGTTTGTCGTGCTTATGAAGAATATTCAGGATACAGAGGTGGTGACCAGAAAGGCGCAGGAGATCATCCGGATTTTTGAGAGCTGCCGCGTCGGAGTCCAGAAAAAATACTGCATTTCCGGCAGTATCGGCATTGCCCTGTTCCCGGAAAACGGAACAACCTATAAAGAACTGCTGGGTAAGGCTGATCAGGCGCTGTACTTTGCAAAGGCTCACGGAAAAAACCAATTCATTTATTTCAAAGAGAATTAAAATAAAAAAGCTTCGCTGTCCGGCGAAGCTTTTTTATTGGTTAAAAATTATGTTCGATGGGGCCTGTATGGTTGATCTGGCTGTAAACAATCTGTATCGGACATTGCGGCGGTTCAGGGGAAATGCTGCCAGGCCACCTGAAATGATTGTCATCCTCAAAGGGAAGGTTATGTAAAAGCGCATTGACTGTGTCCAGATAATAAGAAAAATTTCCGGAAATCGCCAGCGTTTTTTCAGGATAATCGCTATAGGACCAGTTTCCTTTTATGCTGTCACGTCCCTCAAGGATTCTGCCGCTGTTCTGCAGAAAAGGCTGACAGAAGCCCTCGCTTTTTACTGTGCGTTCAAGGGTGACAGGCTTTGAAGCGTTGACCGGGCTGGGCTCTGGTCTCAGGATTGTTTTTCCATAGGCCTTGAAAAATTCGGGATCGTCTAAAAACAGGATGCCGTCAACGGCGCGCAGAGTTTCCGGGTCGCTGGTTTGCAGCGTGCTGTAGCTGCCGTCTTCCTGGGGCAAACTTAACAAAAGCCGGCCGTCCTTAACGGACAGAAACTGGTATTCTCCGCCGCTGCTGAAAGCGGCTGTTTTATTTACCCGGTCCACAGCGATGTCCAGCGGGCCGCCGTTACCTTTTGCCACGGCGTTCACCCAGCTCCAGAAAGGCAGGTCTTCTAAAGAAGAAAAATCCAGGGTCTCCCCAGGACAGCCGCCGGTCAGATAAAGGCGGATAGAATAATTATTGCTGCTGTACAGGCTGTTGTTCATCCAGGACACAAAGGTGTCCTCAGCCTCGGCGGAGGCCTGCTGCGGCGCGTCCCCCTTATCCTCCAAAGCAATCTGATAGACAAAATAGATAAAAAATGCGGTGAGAATCAAAGCCAGGATAAGCCGTGTAGCCAGCATCCTTTTTTTCATTTTTTTAGTGTCATAGCTCATGTCAAACCTCCGTATGAAAAGCATATCATAAAGAAAAGCGTCTGACAATGGCATAGCAGGAGGGAATAAGGAGAAAGATTGTTAAAAACAAAACATAAGAAGCTTTCTGACAAAAAACGCGCAGCCTGTCCTTTTTATGCGTTGGGCGACAGGCTGCTTTTTGACAGTCTATTTATTCTTAAGCTGAAGGTTCTTGGGAATGTACTGATCAATGATCTTTTGCTGTATCCGGTCAAAATCGCCGGGCTCATACTCAGCGATGCGCTCAAGGTATTTTTTCCGGGCTTCGGCTTCAAGACTGGGACGGCCCTGGGCCATCCACTCCGCTGAGCTTTCTTTAAAGTATAAAGATGAGCGGTAGAAATCTTCCCGGTAAGCTTTGTCCGTTCTCGCCAGATAATTTCCGGCGGGGCCTGCTTTTAAAATTTTATCGATTTTCATGCGTTTTTCATCAATGGCGACAGGTGACAGTAATTTTAGAATGGACTGAACGTTTTCTTCGTCCATAATGAATTTTTCGTAGCTGATGGTATTATAGGAATCCAGTACGCCAAGAGATTGGGCAACCAGATCCGGACTTGAATGGTAGGCAAAATAAAACATCATAAAGGCTTCTGCGCCGCACTGGTAGTCGAGCTCCTTGGCGTCTGCCAGGCCAGTGGTCCCAAGGCTTGGCAGACCATAGAAGTCGGCCATATCCTTTTCGGCCATCATGCGGTAGGGAGATTCGGGTGTGGCTACAACACAGGAGGTGTAGCGCAGGTCGGAAAGCATGGAAATCAGGCTGTACATAACTGGATTTCCAGGGTTGATGGTCTGAGAAAGAGTGATGATTCCCAGCTTTTCAGCATTGCCCTGGAGCAGGGTTCCTGCCAGGGTCGGCGGTGTTGTTAAACCGGGCATTCCTGAGCCCTGGGCCCATAGAAGCTGGTTGCATCTGCAAAACGACAGTAAGGTTTCGCAGGTATCCTGGGTCAAACGAAAAGGTGACGCAGTGCTGATACAGATCATGGCGTAGACATCCTCGTCACGGACGCCGCCGTAAAATTGCTTGATCATTTCAAAGCTTTTGTCAGAAATTTCGCCGCCTTCACAAAAAGTTTGAAGCGGTTTGGTAGAATAAGCAAGGGTGATTGCCAGCCGGGTCATCGCGTTGTCGAGGGGTGACAGCGGCAGATCACGGGGTCTCAGCATATTTGCCCCTACTGTTCGCATTAAGCTGCTGGTTTCATGCAGTACTGTGAAATCCACCATGTCCTTCATGGTCGTTGGCCGGTAATGACCGTCCTCCAGGACATTCATAGGCCCAAGAGCCGGAGCGAGCTTTGTTCCGTCCTCCCGGATACTGAAAGCCTTACGTCCATCCCGTCCGCGAAGCATAAAGTCTTTGGGGGCCTGCTCTAAAGCAGCTTCAACCTTTTGCCGGGGATAGTAAACACGCTGTCCCTCAACACGAAACCCTGCTTTTTTACAGATTTCCAGGATTTCATCACTCTCGATGATCTCGCCGTTGTTTTCCAGCAGGTAAAGAGACTTTTCATGGATTAATTCCATTTCTGTTTTTGATAATACAGGTTGATAGTTTGCGATTTGCATTTTTTCCTCCATAAAGTAATACTATTGGTTATTGCTTGTTTTTGTTTTTAAAACTGATTTTTTCAGAACAAAGGTAGCAGCGATTCCAACAACACAGGAAACCAGGCACAGGATAAAGATCTGCTGATAGCCTGAGAAGCCGTTGGCGTCGATCATTCCGCCGCCGACTTTATAGAACCAGATATCGCTGGAATAGCCCACACAGGAAACAAAACCAGAGATGGTGCCCGTATATTTAGCGGAAATACCTGCTTCTGAAATCGGGATAAAGCTGCAGGTGACAGAAATATTATAGAGGGCAGATACCAGGCATAAGGAGGTAACAATTACCCAGGCAAGCGCTGGATTCAGCGGTGTGAAAAGAACCATTGCAAAGGCTAGGATTCCGATGACAAAGGCGATCCGCATGACGATCGACGACGCGCCGATTTTGTCGCGAAGCCAGCCGGCCAGCGGGTTGGCCACTAAGCGCACAACCTGCTGCCGGAAGATGGCAATGACTGAAATCCAGGCGACAGGAACAGCAAAGTATTCGCTCATGTAAGGCTGAAAATAACTTTGGGAAGACTTTGGAATGTAGGCACACAAAACAACAATGGCCATAATCCAGACAATGGGCATTTTTAATACCTTTCCAAGATCACGGAGATTGACTTTGCTTTCTTCGGAGCCTGTATCTGGCAGCGCTTCCTTTTCCTTGAAAATTACAAAGAAGATGAGCGTTGGAACAGCGACGACCAGAGCAAAAAAGATGATCAAAGCTTTAAAAGCAGTTATATTTTCGCCTAAACCGCTGTACAAAGCGGTTGCCGCAAAGCCCTCCAGTGCGCCAAAGATGCCGGAAAAGGCAAAAAACAATCCATAGAGCTTTCCCTGCTCACTGTCATCTCCCATAATGCGAATAAATTTGATGATCGCTCCCCAAAAAGTAAAAATGGTGGTAACGGCAAAGCCAAACTGAATGACAAGCATGATTGGAAGCGGAGGAATCAGCAGCATACAGAACCCGAGTGCGGCTGTTCCTAAGTAAGAGACTGTTATCAGGGCTTTAACGCTAAATTTGTCGGAGAGATATCCGCCGGGAAAGTATAGAATAACGGAAACAATCCCAAAAACAGTCATCATTGAGCCAATCTGTTCATTTGTAAAGCCAAAGGCCTGCTGTACAGGGATATAGTAGGTTTCCAGCATATACGGGAACTGCCAGACAGCCCCATAGCTGATCGTCACTAACAGAATGATAATCCACCTTTTCTTTTTAAAATCCATTTTCGCTTCTCCTAAATAAAATATTTAACCGGTTATGCTTGTTAGAATAATGCAAGTTGTGTGCCAAGTCTGTTTTTAATGAATATAACACTTAAAACTTTTTAAAGCATATAAAAAAGTGATAAAATAATGAATTCAGCAGATTAAACGATATAGCTCTTTGTGTTTTTGCACCATTTATGGTACAATATGTTCCTATAATGAACGCAGAGGTGCATGGAAATGTATAAAAAATATAAACCGAGTAAAGAATATCTGGCTTATCTGGATTCATTGCCCAAAAGCTTTTTTGTAACAGTGCTTGAAAACAGCTATAATGAGCATATTGTTTACGATGCTGATGGAAAAATTTTGTATGTAAATCCTGCCTGTATAAGGCATTATGGATTAAAGCCAGAAGAAATGATCAACCGTAATAATGCGGATGTGTATCAGGGCTACTGGACGCCTCCGGGACTTGATGTTTTCCATTCAAAAAAGGATACTGCGTTCCTGCGGCAATATTTTATCCCTTCAGATTCTGTTTTTTATACGATTGGCGTTCCTGTCCTCAATGAAGCCCATTGTATTGAGATGATTATTGGAACCGTGCAGGAAGAACCAGTAAAGGAATGGGATGTTGATTATAATAAAAAAAGCCGGTCCTCTAAGAGTCATTTTAAGTCGGAAGAGATTCCGTTGATCAGCGTTTCATATCAGTATTGGAAGGTTGTCAGTGAATTAAAAGAAGTATCAGAATCGTCCATCCCCATTATGCTCCTGGGAGAGTCTGGGACTGGCAAGACCTATATGGCAAAATATATTCACGAGAACAGCCATAAGGAAGGCCTCTTCATGACACTGAATTGTGCCGCAATTCCAGAAGCGCTTCTGGAGTCAGAGCTTTTTGGCTATGCCGGGGGCGCTTTTACCGGTGCCAGCAAAGCTGGAAAAGTGGGATTAATCGAAATGGCCAATGAGGGAACTTTATTTTTAGATGAAATTGGGGACATGCCGCTGTCAATACAGGCAAAGCTTTTAGATGTCATTGAAAACAAACGTTATCTGCCTGTGGGCAGCACAAAAATGAAATATGTGAATACGCGCATCATAACAGCCACCAATAAGGATATTGACCAGCTGGTGGACAAGGGAGAATTTCGGGAAGATCTTTATTGGCGAATCTGTACCTTTAAAGCCATTATTCCCCCGTTAAGAGAAAGAGTAAAAGATATTCTCCCCCTGGCGAACTTTTTCCTGAAACATTTTAATCTGAGCTATAATAAGTCGAAAAGATTTTCAAAAGAGATCATAAACTTTTTTCAGGAATACCCGTGGCCGGGTAATATCCGGCAGCTTAAAAACCTGATCGAACGCCTGGTGGTAACAGGCCGGGGAAATGAGATTGCCATGAAGAACCTGCCGGATTACCTTTTGGAGGAGACAAAGAGGCTTCCAGACTACCAAAAAACAGGTATGGGCCTAAACAAAAGAGTGGATGCCTTTAAAAAGGAGCTGGTACAAAAAGCATATGAGCAGTATCCAACCATTAGAAAGCTCGCGCAGGCCCTTGAGGTAAGCCCGACAACAGCCCAGAGATTAGTAGAGAAATACTGTAAAGAGGTTTCTGAAAGATCGTCGGAAATGTAAAAGAAGCAGCCCGCCACGGCTGCTTTTTTATTGGTTAAAAATTATGTTTGATGGGGTCGTATGATTGATCTGAAGTGAATAAGCCGCAGAGAAGAAAGATTGTTAAAAACAAAACATAGTTATCTTTAAGAAAAATAATTTTTTATGAGAAATGATTTACTTTTATTCCTTGCTGTGCTAAGATTAAACCATTACAAAAGTAAGGGGATTTAATATGTTTACAGAAATTGAAACAGACGTGCTATTGGAAGAAATTGCTCAGGGGGATGAATTGTATGAGAGCGATGCAAACAGAGCGATCGATATCTGGTATTCGGTTTTCCTGAAAATTGCAAATGAGAGTAAAGCAATGAAGAGCACCTATTTATATGCGGGCATCAGGGATTATTGGAAAGCGATGGAAATCAGCGGTTGGTTTGATGATCTGGTGTCGGCTTTCTTCTGGTCCGGACGCAATCGGGAGAAGGAGCGGGAAGAGTTCTGCAAAATTATGATGAATGATTTTGATACGGGCAATATCCGGAACGTTTTTCAGGTTAACCTGGCCGATCTTTTTTATCTGCAGGGCAAAGAAAATGAAGCCAATGCGCTGGTGGAAAACGCGCTTGCAGATTATCCGGTGAATTTTTTTGGCTGGCAGCGCTACGCTGAGCACTATACGAAAAAAGAAACAAAGAAAGATATGAACAAGGCTTACCGTATCTGTGAAAGAGGTGCGGCGGCATTTTTGAACAGCAGAATGGATGCCAGCATACTCATAGAAAACGGCGCGGATATTTTTATAGCGGGCTTTGCAGCGCTGTGCGAAAGCCTCGGAAAAGATGAGGAAATGGACTATTGGCAAAGAACAAATAAAGACCTGAAAGCACAGTGCGAAAGGGAAATCCGGAATCACAGAAAGTATGAGGCTTATAACATTTTGTATAAAGAAAAAGAAATAATAGAAACACTTGACGAGCGGGTGCTTTCTGAAATTCTCGATCCATGCGCAGGCTGCAGAAAACGAGGCAAATGTAAATCCAAATCCGCGTGAAAGTGATAAGAAGGACTGAGTTATCAGAGAAAAGAAACCGAAGATCTGGAGGAGGAGACGGCAGCATCGCCTGAAACGGCCGAACCGGTAAAATAAAATTTTAAAGCATTTCGGAAATAATTTTTTGTAAGAATAATTTACTTCGAAATGTATTATGATTAAACCATTACAAATTAAAGCAGATTAAGGGGAAAAAATGTTTACAGAAAAAGAAACAGCCGACTTGATGAAGGAAATGAGGAGAGGGTATAGCTTCGTAGAAAAAAATATCGATAAAACCATTGATGTCTGGTACCCGATATGGGAAAAGTTCGTTGAGGAAAACCGTAAAACGGGGAGCCGCAATTTTTTGGCCTGCCTTGACAGCAAGGCGAATAGCAGGGCATGTGTCAGCTTTGGGAACTGGCTTGGCGATCTGGAGATGGTGTTTTTAAATTCCGGAAGAGGTAAAGCGCGGGAGCGGGAAATCTTCTGCACGACGATGCTCGGGGAGTTTGAGCGGTCCTGGAGCACGGGAGATATTGAGCAGAACCTGGCAGAGCTTTATTATTTACTGGGAAAGCGTGAAGAGGGAGACGCCCTTTTTGAAAAAATGCTCGAGGAAGATCCTGAAGATGTCTATCTCTGGGCAGGCTACGCCAGAGAATATGGCGGAAGGCACGGTGACGATAATGAGAGGGCTTACACCATTTATAAAAGGGGAATCGATACTGTGCTGGCAGAATGCGCCAAGCAGCCTGAGTTGGATTTGCTCCACTACCGGGATATCGACCTCCTGTATGACGAGATCGCCGAGGTCTGCACCATTCTTGGCAAAACGGAGGAAGCGGACGAATGGCTGGAAAAAAGCCGGGCCGTCAGCAGGAGCGCGGAGGACCGCTATACGACGGTGACAGAGGCGCCTGATTTTTCCTGTGAACCGCCAAAACAGCAGCCCATCGTCGCCCCGCCAAAGGTTGGCCGGAATGATCCCTGCCCCTGCGGCAGCGGAAAAAAGTACAAGAAGTGCTGTTTGAATAAAGCAGACTAAACCTTGTTTTTGTAGCGTAAAAAAGCAGCCGTGGCGGGCTGCTTTTTTTATTTTTGGGCTCTGGGTACTTCCTCAACCGGGTCATGACTCAGCAGAAACAGGGTCAGAATCTCTTCCGCGTATTTGCCTTTATCCTTGGGGCAGCGCTCAAGCAGCTCCAGTATGGCTGAATATTTTGTACCCATGTACTCCCGCGGCCCATAGAGGATCGCGTCCGACGACATTTTGAGGGTGCTGCAGAAATAATTCAGGCTTTTGAGTGAAAAGCCCTTTGTGCCAAGCTTAATATCTGCCAGAAAGGTGGGGGTGATGCCGATTTTTCTGGCCAGCTGGTCCCGTGACATATTTAAAAAGGTCCGCTGTTTGCGGATGCGAAGGCCAATGGCCTTGTGGTCGAGTTCCTGCATTTTTCTTTCCTCCGTCATTGTGTTTTTTATCCGCGGGACAGAGGTTCAGCCCCGCTGCCCCGCAGAAGGCAAACAAAAAAGCCATGCAGGGCCAGACGTGACCATACACAGCTTCAAAAAACGAATTAAGGATACAGAAGTCCCCTCGATCTCTTTCTCCGAAAACGCGTTACACAAATACACTGCCTTATTACCTTGGCGCACAAAAAATCACTTGTGATAAAACACAAAATGGCATATAATAAATAAGCGGTACGTGCCCGGGAGGGCCGTTGTGTATGGTGGTGTCTTCACCTGCGCAAGCCGGTAATGTGTTCCCGCACATTGCCGGATGCCGCACTTTTTATTTGCTTTTGCTTTATCATTATATCCCCTCTTCTATAAATTTGCAAGCTTAATTGTGCATAACTCTTTTCAAAGTTATTTTAAATAAATTTTTGTCTTTAAAAAACACCGCCTGGCATTGCCGTTCTAAAAACGGTTTTGCAGGCGGCGTTTGTTTTTGTTAAGCTTGATTTAATTGTCTGAGGCGCGGGTCTTCTGGCTTAAAAATTTAGTCAGGGCTTCTTCACACATGGGCCGCGCGTAATAATAGCCTTGGATATACTGTACCCCGGAGGCCGCGACCTCCCTCTGATCTTCCAGGGTCTCAACCCCTTCGGCCACAACCGTCAGCGCATTGACTTCGGCCATCTCTACAATGCTGTTGAGCAGGGCGCGCTGTTTATGACTTGTGCAGATCTGCTGGGTCAGCGAACGGTCAATCTTGATGACGTCTACGGGCAGGTTAAAGAGGTAGTTGAGGCTGCTGTAGCCTACGCCAAAATCATCCAGGGCAATCTGGATGCCTGCCTGGCGCAGGGCTTCGAGAGTGGAAGAGGCGTGCTCAATGGACTGAATGAGGACGCTCTCGGTTAATTCCAGTGTAATCTGTCCGTTGTCTGCGCCGGAAGCGCGGATGATGCTGAGCAGATGGTCTGAAATGTTTTCCACCAAAAGCTGCTGAACCGAGAGATTGACATGTATGTTTTTTAAACCCAGAGCCTTGCCCTGAGCGTTGATAAACCGGCCCGCCCGGCTGAGGACATAATTGCCGAGCTGGTCAACCATGCCGCTGCGTTCTGCCAGGGCGACAGCCTGGCCGGCGGAGAAATAACCGCCGTTACCATCCGGCAGACGCACCAGCGCCTCTGCGGTGCTAAAGGAGCCTGTGGCCAGGTGCATGATCGGCTGATACCAGACCTCAAGGGTTTCCTCTTTAATGGCGGCTTCCAGCCGGGTTATAATATCGGCCTCGCTGCGGATAATTTCGTCCAGCTCATCATTGTAGAACATGATCTTCTGGCCGGACTCCTTGGCGTAGCGCATGGCGGACTGGATACGGTCCAGAAGAATTTCCGGGCTCGGGCCGTTTGCGGGGTAGAGGCAAACGGCTGTGCGCACCCGAAGGGTAAAGGTGGCGTGCCCGGCTGTGACCGGTGATGAGAGCAGGGTCTGGAGCTTGGTGGCAAAAGAGGTTTCATCCTCGCCAGACAGAGTAATGCCCAGAAAGACGTCACCGTTGATGCGGTACAGGTAGTTGCCGAAGAGCCGCGACAGACGCTGTACAACCTCATGCAAAATTCTGTCGCCGATATCTGCGCTGAACAGCTGGTTATACTGGCTGAAGGCGCAGATATCCACACAGAAAAGACTGAAGGGGCGCTTTTTATCATAGGAGATGAGCATGTTGGCGTCCCGCTGGTATTTTGACCGGTTCCCCACATTGAAGACCGGGTCAAAGTAGGCCAGCTGCTCAACCTGTTTCCGGTATTGATTAAAGGTTTTGGAGAGCTCCATCATTTCAAGGTCTGTATATTCGTCAAAGGTGACATTATTCTGCCCCGCGATCAGCTGGCGGCATTTTTCGGTAAGCCGGTGGGCAGGCGATTCGCTGGAACGGTGTTCATAATAGCTGTGTACCAGTGCGGTGATTTCCTTTTCGGCCTGGTTTCTGCCGGCGCTGCAGTGTCTGTATTGATAGTGGGTGGTTAAAAAGAGCTTCTTGCCGTTCAGGCGGGTTCTCAGCAGGAGCTCAAGCGTTACGCCCTTTGCGAAGTCCTCCTGCTGGTTAAGGCTCATATCCTCACAGACGGCGATGGCGAAATTGCCATCGCCCAGGCGCCCTGCGATAAAGGGGCTCTGGATAAAGGCATTGAGACGCTCGGGAATACTCTTTAAAAAGATGGATTCCTCTGCCGGGCCGATCAGCTGTGATACCTGATTGTAGCTTTCGTACACAAAGTAAAAAAGATAAACAGGGCCCCTGCTAGCGTCGGAGAGCCATCCATCCAGGGCGGCGGTAAAACCGGGCAGATTGTAAAGACCTGTCTGGATATCCACGGTGGAGACCTTCTTTAAAATCCATTTTCGTGTGAGGGACTGGTACATCGCGCAGGCCATACCCAGCATCAGAAGTGCAGCGGCAAAACAGCTGCTGATGATGACAGCCCGGTTGGTGGGAGAAATCCAGCCGTCTGTCGGCTGGATGCTGATGTTCCACTCTGTCGGCAGGTTAAAGGAGGTTTTTACCGCGTTGGAGAAATCGATATTACTGCCTGAAACGGCGATGACGTCCTTGCCGCCGTTTTGGGGATTAACACGCCATAATTCATAGTCATATCCCTGGTCTGAGAGATACTGGAGGCTGAGCTGCCCCAAGACATACTCGCTGTCCAGAGCCAGGGCTACCTCCCCCAGATAGGCGTTGTCCTTGACAAAGGGCTGCAGAAAGAGAAAGACCGGCCGGTCATCTGATGCGCCCTCCAGCACAACAGGACCCTCGATCACAAGTTCTTTGACGACCTTGGAAAGGGTAAAAATATAGGATAAATCCCTCAGGCTCTGACCTGTCTGATAGCCGAAGGTTTCCCTGGGAAGGGCGCTGGTAATGGTATCGCCTTCGATCAGGCAGACATAGCGCACCTGCTCCTGCGAAAGCAGAGGCGCCGCTGCGTTTTCAAACCAGGCAGTGCTGCTTCTGTCCATGATCAATGCCATTTGGGCCAGGGCGTCAGCTTCGTTTAACCGGCCCTGAAGCTGAAATTGGATATCTTCACTGTAAAAATGGAGAATCTGCTCCGCGTCGCTCCGGCGGATGCCGGTCAGCGCCCGGGTCATGCCCATACCCAGTGCTGCGGTGAAAGCCAGGATTAGCAGAATAACGGCACAGGCCAGAAGCCGCCGCTTGACACGCTGTTTCATACACACCTCAGTTCTGATGAATTTTGTAATAACCTTTTCCGTTTTGTTTCACAAAGTACAAGGCCTCATCGGCGTCGGCGATCATTTTTTCCAGCTTCATGCCAGGCTGGCAGAGGGATACGCCGACACTGCACTGGACATTGATCTGCTGACCGGCTGAGCCGATTTCAGAATGAAGCCTCAGAACAAGCTCCTCCAGCACGCTGCGCAGTTCAGCTTCGTCGTCCAGGTTGATCAGCAGCATGAC
>ERZ781275.141-NODE-141-length-87970-cov-3.698550_pt1 | contig 87970 bp, 72 predicted proteins | sample MGYA00375853_ERZ781275 | MGnify/ENA primary metagenome ERZ781275 (study PRJEB29790, sample SAMN03653691) | human gut metagenome | host: Homo sapiens | place: USA: Dallas, Texas | collected 2012-07-23 | study: EMG produced TPA metagenomics assembly of the Gut...
GTGAGGCCTGTAGTCATGGACCTGACAGACACCAGCAGTTTTCCGGAGCTGACAGCCCTGATGGCCGAGAAGCAGCCGGACGTGCGGCTGCTGGTCAATGCCGCGGGTATGGGGAAGCTGGGAAATTACGCCGAGGTGACCGAAGCGGACAGCAATGCCCTCATTGATTTAAACTGCCGGGGAGCAGTCGATATGACCCTGAGGGTACTGCCGTACATGCAGAAAGGCGCGAGAATCTTGCAGATCTGCTCGGTGGCGGCTTTTATGCCCCTGCCCGGCATGAACCTGTACGCGGCCTCCAAGGCCTTCCTCCTAAGCTACACCAGAGCTCTGCGCTGGGAGCTGTTCGGCCGGGGCATAAGGGTGACAGCGGTCTGCCCCTACTGGATCAAAAATACCGAGTTTGTGCCGCGGGCCAGCGCCAACGCGGACCGCTCCGCGGTGCGCCACCTGCCCTTTGCGGGCACCGTCCAGACGGTTGTGCGCCGCTCTATGAGGGACAGCCGCCTGGGCGCGGCCGTATCCACGCCGGGCCTTGCAAGCTTCGGGCTGCGGGTGTTTGGCAAGGTGGTACCCCACGGGCTGGGCATGGCGTTCTGGAACGTGCTCAGGAAAATCTGAGGAAATTCAGGGCGCCGGCAGTTGACAATTTTGAAAAGTTCGCTTATACTAATATTAACAATTGAATCAAACCATTGAGGGTGCCTTGAAAAAGGAGAATAGGGAAACCGGTGTGAATCCGGTACGAACCCATCACTGTAAACAGGGACGCGCCGCAGTAAACCACTGGCCTCGGGCCGGGAAGGGAGCGGAGTGCGGAGGAGCTGTGAGTCAGGAGACCTGCCTTTAGTGTTACGCGTGTTTGTCCGGTGAGGGGATTGTCACTGGGAGAACCTGAGATAGGTAAATGGGAGCCTGTCGGCGATGTGTCGGCAGGCTCTTTTTATATGATTTTTTAAGAAAGAGGTAGAAAAATGAGAAGCTTGAAGAAACAGTTTTTAGGGATTGCCCTGTCCGCAGTGCTGGCGGCAGGCGTGTTGGCAGGGTGCGGCAGCGCAGGGGGAAATGACAGCGCCAGCCAGAGCGCCGGCACAGACGGCCATTATCCGGTCACCATCACCACCTACGATTACGACAAGCAGCCTGTGGAAATGACCTTTGAAAAGGCGCCTGAAAAGGTGCTGGCCGTATACCAGAACGCCATCGAGACCATGCTGGCCCTGGGCCTGGAGGACAAAATTGTGGCTGCCAGCGGTCTGGATCACGAGGTGAAGCCAGCGTACAAGGACGCTTTCGCCAAGGTCAACTATCTGTCCGAATTCAAACCCAGCAAGGAAGCCGCCACTGCTCTGGAACCGGATATGATCCTGAGCTGGACCTCCCTGTTCTCCGACAAGAACCTGGGCAGCATGAAGGAGTGGCAGAGCCAGGGCGTGAACAGCTACAACATGCTCAACAGCGGCGCAGTGTCCCCTAAAACACTGGATAACGAGTACCAGGATTTTGAGAACCTGGGCAAAATCTTTGACGTGGAGGATAAGGCCGGGGAACTGGTGAACGCCATCAAGGACGCTGTGAAACAGACAGAGACCTATGCCCAGAAGGAAAACAAGAGCCCCAAAGTACTGGTGATGGAGGACCAGAGCGGTCAGATTGTCAATTATGGGGCCACCACACTGGCAGGCGATATGGTCACCAAGCTTAAGGGCACACTGGCCAGTCCGGACGCGTCCAAGCTGGGCGAGGAGGACGTGGTCGCTGCCAATCCGGAAGTCATCTTCGCAGTCTATATGGACCGTGACGACCAGGACATGGCCGCCCAGACAAAGGACGCCATCATGAACAACGCGGCCTTTGCCGACATCGACGCAGTGAAGAACAACCGGGTGATCCCCATCGAGCTGGGGCAGATGTACTGCAGCGGTGTGCGTACCATCGACGGCATTCATACCATCGCGAATGGGATGTACCCAGATTTAAACCTGAACTAGTCAGCGGGCTTTTTTATGAGACAAAGCGCACTGATCAAAGATAAAGGGCGGCTCCAGAGCCAGCCCTTTTATGTGTTTGTATGCGTGGTCATGCTGGGGCTGCTGATCCTCTCGGCCCTGGCAGCGGTTACCATCGGCTCCATGGACCTGTCCATCCGGGATGTGTACAGCGTCATCGGCTACGAGCTCTTCCATCTGGACAGCCTGAGTGCCTACGCCAGGGGCGCGGCCCACAACGTGGTGTGGTTGATCCGCTTTCCGAGGGTAGTCATGGGGCTGGCTGTGGGTATGGGCCTGTCCATCTGCGGCGTGGTCATGCAGGCCATTGTCAAGAACCCGCTGGCAGAGCCCTATGTGCTGGGCATCTCCTCCGGGGCGTCGCTGGGGGCGACCACAGCCCTGTTCTTTGGGCTGGGCGCTGTGCTCGGCGGCAGCGGTGTGGGTGTGTGCGCCTTTATCGGGGCCTTTCTGATCTCCATGCTGGTGGTGGCAGTGGCCAACATTGGCGGGCCGGCCAACTCCGTCAAGCTCATCCTTTCCGGCATGGCCCTGGGCGCCCTGTGCATGGCTTTCTCCAATTTTATGGTCTTTATGGCCAACGACCCCAACACCACCCAGCAGCTCACCTTCTGGATGCTTGGCAGCCTGTCCGGGGCCAAGTGGGGCCCCACACTGGTCATCTTTGTCGTGGTGGCGGCCAGCACCCTCTTTTTCTGGAGCCAGCACCGCCCCCTGAACCTCATGCTCCTGGGCGACGATGTGTCCATCACCCTGGGCACCAACCTGAACACCTACCGCCATGTGTACCTGGTCCTGACCTCGCTCATTATTGGCCTGTGTGTGTACGCATCCGGCACCATTGGATTCATCGGGCTGGTGGTGCCCCACGCGGTGCGCATGGTATTTGGCACCGACCACCGCAAGCTGGTGCCCCTGAGCGCCCTGACCGGCGGCATTTTTCTGATCTGGGCCGATGTGCTGGCCCGCACCCTGCTGCCCGAGACCGAGGTGCCCATCGGGATTCTCGTGTCCATGGTGGGCGCACCGGTGTTTATTTATATGATGATGCGTAAGAGCTACGGTTTTGGAGGTGGCGAATAATGGAAATCAGATCCCAGGACATTACCCAGACACTGGGCGGCTGCGAGATTTTAAAGGGCGTGAGCATTGACGTCCAGAGTAAAAAATTCATTGGGATCATCGGTCCCAACGGCAGCGGAAAGAGCACCTTTCTGAAGTGCCTGTACCGGACAGCCCGCCCCACCGGCGGCGTCATTTATTTTGACGGAGAGGCAGTGGACAGCCTCAGCTATAAGGAGTCGGCCAGAAAAGTGGCTGTGGTGGCCCAGCACAATTACTATAACTTTGATTTTACAGTGGAGCAGGTGGTGCTCATGGGCCGGACCCCGCACAAAAAGCTCATGGAGCGCAACTACGCCGAGGACTACGCCTTGGCCCAGAAAGCCCTGGAAACTGTGGGCATGGAGGCCATGAAAGACCGGAACTTCTCTACCCTGTCCGGCGGCGAGCAGCAGCGCGTGATCCTCGCCCGCGCCCTGACCCAGGACACCCAGTGCCTGATTCTGGATGAGCCCACCAACCATCTGGACATCAAGTATCAGCTGCAGCTCATGAGCATTGTGAAAAAGCTGAACCTTACCGTCGTGTCCGCCATCCACGACCTCAACATCGCGGCCATGTACTGTGACGAGATCCATGTCATGAAAGAAGGCCGCATCATCAAAAGCGGCCCGCCCGATGCTGTGCTGACCCCGGCGTTTATCCGGGAGGTCTACGAGATTCAGGCCGAGGTGATAAAGAACGCGAAAAGCGGCTTCCTGCACGTGCTGTACCAGCCGGAATTTTAAAATCATTCTGTAAAAAAGATGCTCAAAAGACTCAAAACAGCCGTCGTGGTGGTTTTGAGTCTTTTGAGGTTAAGGGCGCAGAGGTTTTTGTTTATTTTAGCTTTTGTCAACCGCATATTGTAAAAAATTAAGGCTTTTACATAAAAAGAATAAAATATTATTCAAACATGTGATCAAAAGACTCAAAAGGATAAAAATGGCTGTTTTGAGCCTTTTGAGCAGGTTTTCCATAATATAATAAAAAAATAATCTGATAACAAATGATTATCCATCAGTTAAACTTTTAACAATTGTTGACTTAAACAGCGATTCATTATATAATGCAAACCATATCACGACGACGGTCGGATATAAAACGATTTTGAAGGGATGTGTTGATAAAAAACTATCGATCAATCTTTGACGTGGTCAGGGAAGAAACCAATATTGTGACGGCTGCCCGCTTTTACGGGATGGCAGTTGACCGGCATGGGAGGGCGCTGTGTCCATTTCACAGCGACCATCACCCCAGTCTGTCTTTTAAAGACAACCGGTTTACCTGCTTTGCCTGTGGGGCCAGAGGGAGCGTTATTGATTTGGTGATGCAGATTTTCCATATTTCTCCATTAGAAGCGGCAGTTAAGCTTCAGGAAGATTTCAATCTAAAGGTGGAGGTCAGAGGTCAAAGCCATAAGGCCAACGACGTTGCGGCGAAAGGAGAGGCGGATACAAGAAGCGTGAAGCAGGAAACGAACGGGACGAAAAGCGCACAGCGCGGAGCGAAACCAACGGACAGCCTGTACAGCCCTTTGCGTATGACGGCTCCGACGGACAGCGCGGAGGCGGTACTGGCAGCGGCGCTCCGGGACCGGCTGGCGGATATGGAAGCATACTATAGCAGACTACACCGTGAACTATGCGAAAATACTGAGAAATATAAGCCTTGCAATTCACTGGAAACCGTCCAAGACAAGTATGTCGAGGCCGTGTTTCAATTACCCGTGGTATCCTACTATTTGGATATCCTGGACAGCGGGACGCCATCCGAGAGGGTGGCGCTTTACCGCGCGTATAAAAGAAAGGAGCTTATACAGTATGAAAAACGATAGAACACAGCGACATAATACAGACGACATTGAGGCCATGAAAGGCCTCTTAACCGAAGAGGAGCGAAAAGATCTGATCATTGAAGAGACCAAGAAAAGCATTGAATTCAAGCCCATTATCCCATTGGACGACAGCGCAGGAAGCGCTGTGCCGGCTTTTCCAGTGGAGAGCCTGCCCGGCGCAGTACAGGACTTTGTCCTGGCGGCTGCTGCCAGCATCGGGGTGCCGGTTGCCATGACCGGCAGCGCGGCCCTGGGCGTTCTGGCAGCCGCACTGCAGAAGAAGGCCAAGGTGAAAGCCAAGGAAGACTGGACAGAGTCCCTGTGCCTTTACATCCTGCTGATTGCCCGCTCATCGGAGCGGAAATCCCCGATTATGCGTAAAATGACCAAGCCCCTCGAGCTTTACGAGGAGATGGTCAATGCCAAGATGGCCGAAGACATCGAGGAATACGATAATCAGGAGAAATTTTTTAAAAAGAAGATCAAGTATCTGGAAGGAAAAGCCGCCCGGGGTGTCATTAACTACACCGATGCCCAGAAGGCCAGAGAAGAGCTGGCAGCACTTAAGCCAACGCGCCCTCTGCGCCTGACAGCAGGCGATGTGACCCCCGAGGTGCTGGTCAACCTTCTGGAAGAGAACAACGAGCGCATGGCGATTTTTGCGGCAGAGGGGGGCCTTTTTGGCACCATGAGCGGCCGCTACAGCGGCGCGGTCAATATCGACGTGTTCCTCAACGCCTATTCACAGGACAAGATGACCGTCGACCGGGTTGGCCGTCGGACCCGCATCCTAAGAGACGCCCACCTCACCATGGTGATGGCTGTACAGCCCCATGTGGTGTGTGAATTTGAGGCCAGGAAAGAATTTCAGGAGCTGGGCCTGACAGGCCGGTTCCTGTACGCCATGCCCGACAGCCTTGTCGGCACCAGAAACAGCCGGGCGTCTGAGATCAGAATCAGCCGTTCGACCGTGGCCAAAGCCATTGACCTGGCAGAATATTATCTGGCAGAAAAGCTGCGGATCTTTAACATGACAAGCAGCGACGCCGAAACCCAGGCCGCGGCCTACGTCCTCAAACGGACCCTGACCGCGGGCAAAGACAGCCTGACCAAACGGGAGATCGCTCAGCGCTGTAAGGGTAAGGGCATGCACGCAGACGATGTGGAATCGCCGCTGGCGCTGCTGGCAGCCCACCACTATCTGGTGCCCGTACCGGCCGAGTACGCCGGAACCGGACGCCGGAGCATCCGTTATTTTATCCACCCCGGACTCCTCAAAACAGAAGCCGCCAGGGAAGAGGACCACAATGCCCTCGTGCCTGTGATCACACCGGCAGAACCGGAGGACTTTACACAGGAGGAAAGGGCGGTGACGGTTTAATGAACAATACCGATGCGATGGCCGTTTATGATACCTCATTAAAACAACAGGGCAGCAGGCCCCCGGCCCATACGGCAGAGGCAGCCTGCGTGCCGCAACAAAATCAAAGACAAAGCACGGTTAAAAACATTCTCGAGGACATAAACGCCGGCAAAGCGCTGGAAGCTGAACAGATTCAAAGAGCAGAAACCCTCAGGGAAGTCGACGGGGAACTGAAATCCGTCGCGATTGAAATGCTCGAAAACAGAGTGTCTCCCGACAGAATCATCCTGAAACTCAGCAATATCATCATGCACCTGAGTGACGACAAAGTATTTTATAAGAAGGTTCAGGCGCTGGTGCATAAAAATTACAGTGATCGTTAATGTATAAAAACAGGCATCCGAAAGGGTGCCTGTTTTGACTGTCGACAAATGTTATCATAAAGAGGTGAAGCGTTAAAAAGAGAAGGGCTAATGGAAAATGAAAAATTGAGAATGGAGAATGAACGAACCCTTTCGCTTAGGCGAAAGCGAGTGAATCAGCGGCCTCTGGCCGCTATCTCATCAAATGTGCAACGCACATTTGCACCTGTAATTCTGCATTCTGCATTCTCCATTAAAACGGCTTTTTCCTTTAACTTTTTTGACAGCCTGAGGCATCCGGCACGATTCCTGGCCGTCACCCACAGCGCCTGGACCTTTTTTCTTTTCTGGATAAAAGGCGCAGTCTTGGACAACAGCACCTATCTGGCAGACTGAAGCGGATTTTAAGAAAGGTGTCTTTAAAATTTAAAATAGAGAATACATGCTCAAAAGGCTCAAAACCCTTTTGAATTGGGGGTTTTGAGCCTTTTGAGCATGAAGATAATACCAACGTTATCTGTTTGACGTATCCGCTTAAATTTGGTAAACTTGGAATAGTAAAAAGAAACTTTCTGACAGAGATTTTGATTTTAAGAACGGAGTTAAAATGAGAAAAATAACCGCTTCTATGGGAATCGCCCTTGTGCTGCTGTACCTTTGCCTCGCCTTTCCCACAGAAATACCAACGCCCTCGCTGGTAAAAGCAACCTCTTTTTCCCTGGAAAAGTATACCGAGGACAACGCCAGTATTGTCCTGTCTGTTGCGGAAAAGGCTATCACACAGGACGCTGGAAAGCTCAGCGTTTACGTGATCAATCACAGCGGAGAAAACCAGACCTATGGCCGGATTTTTTATCTGGAGCGGGAAGAGAACAGCCAGTGGCTTCCGGTGTCCCCGCTTCCCGGCGCAGCCTTTGAAAAGGCTATGGTATTCCTTCCGCCAAATACAGCGAACGAGGAGACGCTGGATATCGGGACTTATTACGGGCGTCTTCAGCCGGGCAGCTACCGTGTAATCAAGACCTTTGGCGATGCTTACGCCAGTGGGAGATTTTATGTCAGAGAAGTTTAGCATGTTATGCTCAAAAGGCTCAAAACCTGAATCACATGGGGTTTTGAGCCTTTTGAGCGGGTGTTTCTAAAAACAGATTTAATTTTCAATGAGGCCCAGGTCCATTTTCCAGGTGAGCACCCGTTTGACGGAGGCATTGATTTGATCTTCGGAGAGGGTTTTGTTTTTTACAGCCTCGATCACCGCGGGGATCTCGATGGTATAGCGGGAGCTCAGAATCATGTCGTTGCCGGCGGCCACTGCCTGCACAGCCGCGGTATCGGCGCCGTAGGCCTTGGTGATGGCCTCCATATCCAGGTCGTCAGTGAGGATAACGCCGTCAAAGCTCAGCGCGTCCCGCAGAATTTCGTGTACCTTTGGGGACAGGGATGCCGGGTGGTCCGGGTCCATGGCCTCAATGACATTGTGGTTGACCAGAACACTGCCCGCGCCGGCCCGGATGCCTGCCTTGAAGGGAAGAAAATCCTGGGCTTCAAAGGTCTCAAGGGGGCGGCTGTCCCTTGAGAAATCCTTATGGGTATCAGCGCCGGGGCCATAGCCTGGAAAATGCTTGAGCACAGAGCCCATGCCGTCTGAGTCCATGGCGCTTACTGTGGCTTTCGCGTAGTCGGCCGTGGTGGCTGCGTCTCTTCCGGTGGTCCGGGAGTAGATATAGTCTGCGGGATTCTGCGAAACGTCGCAGACCGGGGCGAAATTGACGTTGAGGCCCAGGGATTTAAGCAGCGCGTCCTTTTCGTGAGCGTCGGCGGTGACAGCGTCCATGCCGCCGTTTTGCAGCAGGGTCTGGGGAGAGGGGAAGCTCTCGGCCCGGAGCGCGGGGTTGCCGCTGACACGCACCACGTCGCCGCCCTCCTCGTCAACACCCACCAGCATAGGGATCTTTGCCGCGTCCTGGCAGGCGTTGATTTCGGCCCGGATTTGGTCGGGGTTTTTATCCTTAAAGTCGCGCCCGAAAAGAATGGTGCCCCCAAACTGCCAGGTTTTTTCGTCCTCGGGGGCGGCAGGGCCGGGGTACCGGGCAAAGAACATCTGCCCCACCTTTTCTTCAAGGCTCATGCCAGCCAGGAGCTTATCTGCCCGCAGGCTGTAAAAGGCTTTCTCGGCCGCGTCTGAAGCTGTCAGGACCTCCAGTTTTCTGGCGGGGAGAGGGGTATCCCCGGCCTTTAGGCTCTCGGGATCGGTGCCGGTTTTTAACGTGATTTTGACCTCTGCGCCGGTTTCGGGCAGGGGGCCCTGCGGGAGGGCTGTAAGGTCGAAAACGCTGGTCACGGGCTCCTGGGCGTCCTCAGCCCGGTAAAGGAGGGTGAGGGTGGCGTCATCGCTTTCCAGCACATAGCCTGTAAAGGTGACCGGAGAAAAGAGCTGGGACAGGGTGAGAGCCGGCGAGCAGCCTGTGATCAGGAGCCCGGAGGCGGATATGATTAAAAAGAGTGATAAAAGTCGTTTCATGAATGTTTCCTTCTGCAAAATTTGCCCCTTGTTTCAGGGACGGGTCTATTGTACCATATTCTCTCTGAAATGGGGGTCTTTATTTTGGTAAGGCGGGTACGGTTGCTGTAAAAATAAAAGTGGCGTCGTCCGAGACTGCGCCTTTTATCCAGATAAGAAAAAAAGGTCCAGGCACTGTGGGTGACGGCCAGGAATCGAGCCGCACTATCGGCACAGCCAGACACAGGCGAGATCAAGCGTCAGCTTTAGTAAAGAAGCTGCAATTGTATGTGCGGTGCCTGCAGGACGCTTTTCTCTTCCTTAGGTAAAAAGCTTCGTCTCTTAGGTTTCATAACGTTTTAACACTTCTTGTGAAAATGATCTGCGATTAAAGGAGGTTCCACGCGCTTTTGCCGCAGCAAAAGGGGTCTTTCATTTTCCATTTTCAATTCTCCATTAAAAAAGAAAAGGCCCCCGCAAAGCTTTGCGGAGGCCTTCTCTTTTAGGAGATGTTTCTGCAGGAGGTAATCCTATCCGCGGCCCACTTCAGTGTTGTCATGCTTGCGGTCGCGGAGTGCTTTTACAGGGGATTCCTTGTCTTCATAACGGTAATCCTCACCGTTTTTGTCAATGTATTTTTCAATGACTTCATGGGACGGCACATAGTCGCCGTTGACCATTTCCTGGTATTTAAAGAAGCGGTAATCCTTGGGCAGCTTGCTGCTGTCTTCATAATCTTCGCCCTTTTTGCCCAGGTTCGCCTGTTTGGCGAGGACGTCGCGGACATATTCTTTATTGGAGGTCAGGTGCAGAAGTTTCGGGAAGTGCCCGTCGACGACCTCGTTCCATTCTTTCTTTTCATATTTTTTCAGAAGCTCGGCGGCCTTGTGTAAATGGCCGATTTCCTTCTGAAGCTGTTCTTCCCACAACAGCTTGATGATCTCATTCTTTTCTTCACGGTAGAAGGAGTAGTACAGATAGGCTTCAACATAGTCGTGAAGCAGCAGATTTTCCAGCCAGGTACAGTTGGGGTCCAGCAGGCCGCCGTAATGGGTGACATGCTGTTCTTCAACCATACCGATTTCAAGGTACAGGCTGCGGCCCAGATCGTCCGGATAACGGTTGCCCACGTTCATGTAAAAGTTCATGGTCTGCTGTTCGCCGGCCACGATGATCATGGTGTTGAGCTTGGTCTGGATGTCGGCAGTCTTGGAGTCGATGGGACGGTTGATGGTGTCAAAGGGATGTCTGTGGTGGGCGATAGTGGGGCGGCCGGGCATGAGTTCGGTATAGCCGCCGACCAGCTCCTCGGCCTTGATGCCCTTGTCCATTTCCAACAGATCGGCATAGCGGTACAAGTGGTCAAAATCTTCCAGCAGGGCAAAATCCAGAGCCTGCTTCACATAGTTGTCCGGTTCATTCTGTGCCAGCCAGGCGGTCAGGTCAACGGCCAGCTGTTCATAGCCGATGGCCATCTCCAGAACTGATTCATCAGCCGGCGGCAGCCAGTTGATCATTTTCTGCTGCTGCTGCTCAATACGGCGTGTCATGGCCAGTTCCCGGCGCAGATCGTTGTCCGTGCAGTTCCGGTGGAACTGGTGGGCAAACAGGGCTGCCTCCACTTCGATTCCGTTCATCAGGATAATGCGCGTCTTGGTGCAAGGGTCGATCTGATCTTTTGCGTAGGGAATCGGTGTCAGTTTCTTCCAGTCTTCAGCCTGCTTTTCAACAGGAATACCTTTTTCGTCAAATGGGTTAAAGCTACTCATAAAGAAAACTCCTTTTTTGGTGATTGTTTAAAATGAATTCAATTATTACTTACCCATCATTTTTTAAAATATAACGCGAAATGTAAATGTTTAAAGCAACTTTTAAGGATAAAATATACTAGAATGAAATGGTGGGACGATTGAAAAGAAAAAGCGAATCTCACGCTTTTAGAAAGAGTTTGCAAAACAGAGCAACTCTGTTTGTATAATAAAAACATAAAAGGAAAAACTGTCTTTTATGTTAAAGACAGACGCAGAGTAAAGAAAAAGCACTTCCCTTTTTGGAGAAGTGCTTTTTATATCGAATGGTTTAAGCTGAACCTCAGCGCTTTTGATGGGCGGCCAGAAGCAGTGCCATGGCAACGCTGTTGAGTTTGGCCTCGGCCGTGTCGGCGCGGGAGGTCAGGACGGCGGGCTTGGCGGTGCCCATGACAACTGCGCCACTCTTGGCGCCTGCCAGGTAGGTCATGGTCTTCCAGAAAATATTACCTGCCTGGAGGTTGGGCATGAGCAGTACGTCGGCTTTGCCGGCCACAGGGCTTGTGATGCCCTTGTGCTCAACGGACATTTCGGAGATGGAAAGGTCCATGGACAGGGGGCCGTCGATGATACAGCCCTTGATCTGGCCGCGCTCGTTCATCTTTGAGAGCACTGCCGCGTCGTAGCCGTCAGGCATGTTGGCGTTGACGGTCTCGACGGCACTCAGACAGGAAATTTTCGGCATCTCACAGCCCAGGGCATTGGCCAGGGTGGTGGCGTTGCCGATCATCTCAACTTTATCCTCAAGGGTAGGGGACACGATCATGCCGCAGTCTGTTGCCAGGAAAACCCGGCCCAGCGCAGTGGCTTCAAAGGCAGTAACGGCGTTTAAGAGCTTGCCGGTCCGCAGGCCGTGCTCCTTGTTCAGGATGGCTTTCAGGTAGGTTTTGGTCTGGAGCAGCCCTTTCATGACAATGTCGGCCGCGTCGTTGCGGGCCAGCCCTACTGCCACGTTGGCAGCCTGGCTTTCATCCTTTATGTCAACCACTGTGTTTTCTTCCAGGTTGCATCCGGTTTCCCTGGCAAAATACTCGATCTTGGCCGCGTCGCCCACCAGAATGGCGGTTCCGAAGCCATAGTCATTCATCATTTTAACCGTCTGTAAAACAGGCAGGTCACCGGCGGCGGCAACGGCCACAACGGCTTTTTTAGTCTGGGCCTGTTTGATCAGCTGATCACGCATTTCCTTGAAATGGTACATATTGTCCCCTCGCTTTCTAAAATAACTTCTCGTAAATAGTATACAGTATAATTATACTGTTCTAACACTCTGCCAACAAGGAAAAGCGAGGATAGAAAATTGTGTTCAGGAGTAAAATATAACCATTATAAATGAGAATAGGTAAAAAATTGTTCCTTAAAGAGGTAAAAATTTAAAGGCTTTCATTGACAGCCCGATTGAGGGCTGTTATGATGAGAGAAAAGAAATTTTAATCCTGAAACAGAAAAAAGGAAGCGGTAAGATGAAAAAATTTTGTTGTCTGTTCATGGCAGTGGTCCTGGTTTTTATCCTGTCGGCCTGCGGCCCGTCACAGCAGAGTGACCCGCATACTGAAAAGCTGGCAAACGCGGAGGCGTTCCAAAATGAAGGCGGCCTGGACTTTACATTTGACAGCCTGCCGGAAAATATGGGGGCCGCCCGTTACTCGGTGGTGGACGGGGCAGTGGCTCAGGTGCAGTTTATCCGTGACAACCGGACTTACATTGTCAGAAAGGCCCATTATTCGCGGTCTGCGGATATCAGCGGGGTTTACACGAGTTTCAGCGACCAGGCGGTGTTTTTGCAGAAAGGGGATATCCTCACCAATACAGGCACCATCGACGTTTACTTTACCCCAGTCAGCAAGGATACGGGTGAGGCGCTGGCCTGCTGGGTAACACCAGACAACTTTGCCTATTCGGTCTATTGCCCTGAGAATGTCGGCGTTAAGGATCTGAAGGCACTGGAGGGTGTCTGCCAGGCGGTGTCCTGAGGTTTGATTTTAAAAAATTGGGTAATCCTTAATCAATACGATTAAGGAGAAACGCATGCAAAAAGGACGTTTAGAAGCCTACACTGACGCAGTGCTGGCCATCTTAATGACGATTTTAATCTTAGGGATCAAAATTCCGGATGAGCCTACTTTTGAGGCGCTTTTTGAAATAAAGGAGCAGCTCTTTGCCTATATCCTCAGCTTTCTGCTCTTTACGGTTTACTGGAACAACCATCACCATATGTTCCAGCTCGCAGAGAAGATTAACGGAAAGGTCATGTGGGCTAATTCTTTCTGGCTTTTTTTCCTGTCCCTGATTCCAGCGGCAACCAGCTGGGTGGGAACCTTTATGGGCGGCTTTGCCCCGGAGATCACCTACGGAGTGCTTTTTATGCTCGTCAGTATTTCCTATTTTTTTCTGAACCATATCCTGGCTTCAGCAGGCGGTGTGGACTCGGCGGTTTACAAGGCCATCGAGCATGACTGGAAGGTCCCGGTCACACTTGTGATCAACGGTATCTCGCTGGGGCTTGCCTTTATCAACCCTGTACTCACCCTTGTCGGCTGCTATGTGGTCATTATCATCTGGTTTATTCCCAACCGGCGGGTGGAAAAGTTTTTTTAAAACAGAAAGCCTGTCCTCAAAAGACTCAAAAAAGACTCAAAACCTTAAACAGCAGGGTTTTGAGTCTTTTGAGCATAAGGGGCGGTGTGTTAATAAATTTCAGCAGAGAGCTTTTGTCTGAGCGTTAGGACGCCTTGACGGTAAACTGGCTGTTGTACAGGTCGGCGTAAAAGCCGTTCTGTGTAAGTAGCCCCTGGTGGGTGCCTTGTTCCACGATGGTCCCGTTTTTCATCACAAGGATGTGGTCAGCGTCGATGATGGTGGACAGCCGGTGGGCGATGACAAAGCTGGTGCGCCCTTTCATCAGGTGGTCCATGGCCTTCTGGATTTCGAGCTCGGTCCGCGTATCGACGCTGGAGGTCGCCTCATCCAGGATCAAGATGGCCGGATCTGCCAGAATGGCCCGGGCGATGGTCAGCAGCTGTTTTTGCCCCTGAGAGATATTTGAGGCTTCATCATTCAGGATGGTCTGGTAGCCATTTGGCAGGGTGCGGATGAAGTGGTCTGCCCGGGCGGCTTTGGCAGCGCTCACAATTTCCTCTTTGGTGGCGGCGCCCCGCCCGTAGGCAATATTATCCTCAAGGGTCCCGCCAAAGAGCCAGGTATCCTGGAGCACCATGCCAAACTGTGAGCGCAGGTCGCCACGGCGCAGATCGCGGATATCAATGCCGTCGATCAGGATGCGTCCGCCGTCCAGCTCGTAAAAGCGCATGAGCAGATTGATCAGCGTAGTCTTGCCTGCGCCGGTCGGGCCGACAATCGCAATCTTTTCCCCAGCCTTTACATCAATGCTGATATCCTTCATCAGCAGACGGTTAGGGCTGTAGCCGAACCGGACATGCTCAAACCGGACATCGCCTTTGGGATCAGTGAGTGATTTGGCCGGAGCGATGTCGGGCACCTCGTCCTCCTCATCCAGCACCTCAAAGACACGTTCGGCCGAGGCGATGGCAGCCTGCATGGAGTTAAAGATATAAGCTGCCTCGGTAATCGGCTCAGAGGCCTGGTTGACATACTGGAAGAAAGCCTGGATAACCCCAAGGGACAGCCGTCCCTGGATAACAAAGAACGCGCCGAGGACCGCGATCAGTACATAACCGATCTGGTTCATGAGGCGGATCAGCGGGTTGACCGCGAAGGTGATAAACTGGGCGTTGCGGCTGGCTGTGTAGAGGCGCTCATTGACCTCCTCGACGGTTTGGGTGGAGGCGTCCTCCCGGTTAAAGGCCTTGATGACCACCTGGCCTGTGAAGAATTCCTCGATATGGCCGTTTAATTCGCCGAGGGTTTTCTGGTTTCTGGCAAAGCAGTGCTGGCTGCGGCGGGCCACCAGAGCGGTAATGACCATGCCGATAATGATCATCACAAAGGCGATCAGTGTCAGCAGCGGACTGATGGACAGCATCAGGATCACCGCGCCGATGATGGTGACCACTGTGATGATAAACTGCATCAGTCCCTCCTGGAGCGTGTCCGCGACTTTTTCGAGATCGTTGGTGGTACGGCTCAGGATATCGCCTTTTTTATGATTGTCGAAATATTTCAGGGGCATCCGCGCAAGCTTGGCGCTCAGGGACTCCCGCAGGGTCAGGGTCAGCCTCTGGGATACGCTGGCCATAAGGTATTGCTGCAGATAGTTAAAGGCAGCGCTGAGAACATATAAGCCCAGCAGCAGCCCCAGTATCTGGCCCATGGCTCCCAGATTAATGGTGAAGGTGGTGCCGGTCTCAACGGCGTGGCGGACGCTGTCAAAAATCTGGTTGATGGCCTGGCCGATCACCATAGGGGCAGCCAGGGTAAAGGTGCAGCTGAAAACCACAGAAATCAGCACAATGATCAGCTTTCCCTTTTGCTCCAAGAGCTTTGAAAAAAGCCGCTTGGCTGTTTTCCCGGCATAGCGTGCCTTCTCGGCGGACATACCGCCGTCAAAGGAAAGGACTTCGGTTTCCTGATGTTCGCTCATGCTAATTCCTCCTTACTTAACTGTGATTCCGCGATTTCACGGTAGACCGGACAATTTTCAAGCAGCTCGCGGTGGGTGCCCTTTCCAGCAATGACGCCGTTGTCCAGTACAATAATCTGGTCTGCGTCCACAATGGAGCTGACCCGCTGGGCCACCACAATGATGGCAGCGCCGTGGACCTCAGCCTTTAAAGCGGCACGGAGGTTGGCGTCAGTCTTAAAATCCAGCGCGGAGAAGCTGTCATCAAAAATATAGACATCCGCTTTTTTTACGAGAGCCCGGGCAATGGCGAGCCTTTGCTTCTGTCCGCCAGAAAAGTTGTTGCCGCCCTGGGCCACGCGTGTCTCATAGCCATATTTCAAATCGCCGATAAAGGCGTCTGCCTGGGCGATACGGGCTGCCCGGCGCAGTTCATCCATGGTGGCGTCCTCCTTTCCATAGCGCAGGTTATCGGCAATGGTGCCGGAAAATAAAAAGGCCTTTTGGGGGACAAAGCCGATCTTATCCCGGAGGGCTTTCTGGGAAAGGGTTTTAATATCCACCCCGTCGATGGTGATGGTGCCAGCCTGAATGTCATAGAAACGGGGGATCAGGCTGGCGATGGTCGATTTACCTGAGCCGGTGCCGCCGATGATCGCAGTGGTTTCCCCGGCTCTGCAGCTGAAATTCAGATCGCTTAAGACAGGCTCCTCCGCGCCCTGATAGCAAAAGGTTACGTGGTGGAAAGCCAGCTTTTCTTCAGAAAGCTCAGCGGTCAGCTCGGCCGGGGCGTCGGCGATCTCAGGATCAAGCTCAAGAACTTCAGAGATACGCTTGGCGCAGGCTTCAGCCCTTGGAATCATAGTAAAGACCATCACAGCCATGACCAGGTAAAACAGGATGAGCATGGCGTATTCGATCACAGCCATAATATCGCCAATCTCCATGGCGCCCTGCCCGATCTGTATACCCCCGAACCAGATAATGGCCAGTGTGCAGAGGTTTAAGAGCATGAGCACCAGAGGCATGGCCACAGCGAAGATTTTGTTGATGCGGATAGCGGTCTGAGCATAAGCCTCAAAGGAGGTGTTGACACGCCTGCGCTCAAAATCGGTCCGGTTAAAGGCGCGGATAACCCGCACCCCGGTAATGTATTCCCGCATAAATCGGTTGATTTTATCCATTCCGGTCTGCAGCAGGCCGAACAAAGGCATGGTCTTGCGCTCGATGATGACCGCCAGAATCATAAAGATGACCATGGTCACCACGATGATACCCCCCATAAAGGCATTTTTTGAAAAGGCCAGGATCAGGCCTGCGATGGCCATGATCGGGGCAGGCAGCATCATCTGGAGCACCATGATCAGGGCCTGCTGAATCTGGTTGACGTCACTGGTATTGCGTGTGATCATGGACGCGGTGCCAATGCTGTTAAAATCGTTGATTGAAAAACGCTGGGCTTTTCTGAACAGCGCGTTTCGGATATCCCGGCCAGTGCCGGACGAGAGAATGGCCGAGAACCAGGTGCCTAAAATAGCAAAAACCCCAGTCAATACGGCAAAAAGCAGCATGATGCCGCCGGTTCTGATGATATAGGGAATATCCCCATAGACGATACCGTTATTGACGATATCTGCCGTGAGGGTCGGGATATAGAGGGTTCCCAGTGTCTGCAGAAACAGCAGCACAACGACAAGGATGAGTGTTTTACGATATGGAATTATAAATTTGAATAATCGAGTCATTTTGTCTCCTTCCCATAGGTATTGTACTCCGGTTCGATGTATGTTACTATAAACTGTAGAGTAACTGTACAGTCAAGTAGAAAAACGAAAAAAATTAGGTTTAAGGAAGGCTAAAGCATGGAAAACAAGGGAATGCTGACCATCAGTGAGTTTGGAAAGCTCGCGGGTGTCAGCCGAAAAACGCTCATATATTATGATAAAATTGGCCTTTTCTGCCCGGAGACAGTGGATCCTGAAAGCGGATACCGGTATTACTCTTATCCACAGCTGGATGTTATCAGTGCGATTTACGCTCTGAAGGAAATCGGGACGCCCTTAAAGGATATCAAGATTTATCTGGATGAGAGGACCCCTGAAAGGCTGGTGGCGCTCTTTGAGGAGCGGAAGGCCAAGATTGACGCGGAGATCTGCAGCCTCAAGAGGATCAGTGATATGATGGGGTCCAGAATCGAGATGACGCGCGCGAGCAGTACCATTGATACGGGCAAGATCTCCGTAGAGTATATGCCGGCCGAGCGTATTTTTATCAGCCCGGACATCTCAAATGTCGATGATGAGTCGATCTGGGATATTATCCAGGAATTCTATGAATACTGCGCGCTCTACAACATCAGCTATGGCTATCCGGTAGGGGATATTGTGTCCATGGAAAGCCTGCTGCGGGGAGAGTGGCATTTTCCAACCTGGTATTTTGCGAGACTTGATGAACCCATGGCACTGCCGCACATTGGCCTCAGGCCCGCGGGCTATTACGCGGTGGGCTACATCTACGGAAATTATGACAGTGTTGATGAGCTGTATGAGCAGATCAATGCGTATATTGAGGAGAATGGCCTGGTCATTGACGGCTGCGGCTACCGGGAATCCATCTTGGACGAGATCGCTGTCCAGAACCCGGATGATTATCTGTTTCAGGTATCTGTAAAGGTAGAAAAGCCGCCAGAGGATGATAAAAAATAAGGGCCCGGGAAATTCCCGGGCCTTTTGAGTCTTTTGAGGATGTTTTTTTAAAGAAAAAATTTGTACAGTCCCTGGACTCGGGCTAAGAGGAAAGGACTGTTTTTGCCAGCAGCTGTCCGGCGATGACGCCAGCGAGGCTCAGAATCAGGTTGAGCCCGGCATTGGCCGCTGCGGTTATCCAGGCACCCTCGCCGATCAGGCTCATGGTCTCGTAGCTGAAGGTCGAGAAGGTGGTAAAGCCGCCTAAAAGACCGGTGGTCAGAAAGAGCCGCATTCTTGGCGGGAGGCCGGCGCTCTGGAGGCTCCACTGCATAATAAAGCCCATGAGCAGTCCTCCAAACACATTTACGCACAGGGTTCCAAGAGGCAGCCGGCTGTCCATAAAGCGGGCAATACCGCTGGAGATAAGATAACGGAGCGCAGCGCCTACAAAGCCGCCCACGCCTACGGATAAAACTTCAAACATGATGTTACACTCCTTGTCAAAAAATTAAAAAGCTCCTGCTTCTGTAAGAAACAGGAGTCATCAGCATTATGCGGTTTAGGCGAACTCCATCGCCCTGAGACCATTATAACGGAACGCACTGTCCGTGTAAAGATGAGAACAGTTTCAGAAATTTATTTTTTCATAATGTATTGTAAAGCGCCGCTGGGACAGGTTTCCACAACAGCCTTTACCTCCTCGGCAGCGGCGTTGTCGGGCAGAACCCAGGGCCTGCGGCAGACCTTGAACACCTCTCCGTTGCCATGGGTACAATTACCTGAGTGGCAGCACATGTCTTTATTATAGAAAACGTCAATATCCTTGCCAGTGTATTTTTTATAGCCTTTTTCAATCAGTTCTTTTTCTGTCAAAGTCATTCACTCCTTTATTGGATTTAAAAAGATTCTTGTTTAATATATCCATTTTGAGCCGTTCTAAACAAAAAAGAGCCTCCGATAAGGGAGGCTCTGATTATTCCGTTTTATTGGGTTTTATGACTGAATTGATGGCATCCTTAATCTGTTCGGCAGGATTGTTTTTCTTTTTCGCTTCTTCCTCGGCCTTTTTAGCCTCCTCCTCAGCCTTTCGTTCGGCCTCGCGGGCTTCTTCCTCAGCGATGCGGGCAGCCTCCTGGGCGGCTTCCTGCTCCTCAACCTTTTTTCTCACCTGGCCGATTGCAAAATTCATATCCGTCTGGGTATCGGGGTTTTCAAGCTGAGCCACCAGCTCCTGAGCCTCATCGCAGGCATCCGAGGAGGCATCCTCAGAAAGCGCGTTTCGGGCGGATCCGTCTGTAAACTGGGCGTTCAGCAGGTCGTTGATCTGTTTGTAAATATTGTACTGGTTCTGAGCATCGGCAAAATCCTGTCGAACCGCTGCCGTGAAATCTGTTTTTCCCATAGCGTCCAGCTCGGTCAGATTTTTATTGATGTTGTCGACCTGGAATGGCTGTATGGTCCTCACGACCAGGCGGGACCCATCTTCCTTTGTCTGATAAAGGGCAGAAACCCCGTTAAGGACATCGGCCATTTTCTGGGCAGTGGCGGTGCGCTGCAGCAGAAAGCTGCGCATAGCCTCATCCTTGATCTGATTGGCCTTTTTAATGCTGTCAGAGATCTGGCCGGTATTCTGTGCAACGCCTTCGGCCAGCCCCGCATCGTTTTCAGTAAAAAGTGCGTTGACAGACTGAACCGCCCGGTTTTGAACCAACAGCGGTATATGATAAACGGCAGCGCCAATCCCGACAATAGCAGAAATTAGCAGAAGCAGTAAAATAATGGTAAGTACTTTACCGCGCAGCGCCATTCGTTTCCATAGTTTTAGTGGTTTCATCAGCATTTACTCCTAAATGTTGTGGGTAACTTTAATCTTATCAGAACTTGTCCCGATTTTCAATTGGAAATAAAAAAAGATGGGAGCATACCCATCCTTTATATAAAGTCACTGATTTTCGGGGCCCGGCGCCATTGGGCTGAAAAAGGTTTTTCGGGCAAAAGCCCCAAGGTGGCGGATGGCGACAACAATCAGAATGCCTGTCAGCAGGCAAAGCACCCGGTTGATAATGGCCGAGGTAAGGTCAAAGAGCACCAGCGATGCGAAAAGAGCGCTCATGAAGTTAATGAGCTGCTGATATTTATAGGGCTTGGCAAACTGGTAATTGCCGATATAGCCCAGAACCAGGATCAGAACGCCGCCATATCCTTCGGGCACCAGCATTTGGAACAGCAGCACGAAAAGAACAATTCCCGCCAGTGTGGCGATGGAACGGTGCTTGATCCGTGTGAGGGTTTCGCTGTAATCAATCTGCGTCAGCGACATCACCACAATGCTGATCCACAGCGGCTTTTTAAGGCCAAAGGCCATCCCGATAAACATGGCCAGTGTAAGGCCCAGTGTCATCTTCAGAATAAAAGCATGGTCCTTTTTCCGGCAGAGCTGGGCCTGCTCCTTCAGGCTGCGCTGCCTGGCAGGATCAAAGCCCTTTATTTTCCAGGAAACAGCAGTGACAATGGCTGTGATGGCAGCGCCGGCTAAAAGCCCGGCCATCCTGAGGACAAAGGCGTGTCCTGTCACAGGGGTGGACTGGCAGAAAATATAGCAGAGTAAAAAGATAATGTGCGGTCTGAGCACAGAGGGCTCCGAGCAGAAGGCCATCATCAGATAAATAAAAACAAAATTCAGCAGAAGGCCTGCCCACACGTTGATAAGAGAAAGGGCAGAAACCAGACCTGAGCCTGCAAAGAAAAAGAAAAGCAGAAAGGTCATGGAACCGGGTTTCAGTTCCATATCGCAGGCCGGAAAGGTCAAAAGGGCAACGATAATGGCAATGGACGGCAGGAGATTTTCCTGACCAAAAAAATGCGCGAAAAGGCTGATAAAAAGAAGGATGAACGCAAAACGTGCTGTATTGATACAGAAGGTTTTAAATCCGGCTTTTACCGTCGTCTTATTTAATGTCAAGCAGTATTCCTCCAATCCTTTATTGATCACTTATAAATAATATGATAACGGAATAAAAGACAAAAAACAAGAACGTCAATTTAGAGGAATTTTGCTGAATCCGGTTGCAATTTTACGTTCAATGAAATAAAAATAATGGATTGAAACTTTTTGAAACGGTTGTTAAAAAAGCTTAAGAAAAGCTTTTGTGAAGAGCGCTACCATTCCGCCAGATCCAGCACTTCGGTAAAAAAGGCGTCATGATCCTCGTAAATGGTCTGAGGAGCATACTCCTCAAAATCCTCTTCGTTATAGACGACGCTGACCTGTACGCCGGTGTGAATGGTCATTTTTGCCAGGCGGCGGGCCTGCTCCTTCAGTGCGTCTCCAGCCTCAGATTTGATGGCGATGCAGCCGGGTTTGTCGAATTGTCGGGCAATTAGATAAGCCATTTTGATTCATTCCTTTTTGTTTTTATTATAGCACAGTAACAGGCAGTGCGGAAAAGGGATAGAGATAAAAAATAGTCCTGTCAAAAAAGAATCCGTTTTCAGCGAAAATAAAAACATTTTTTAATATAAAAATTAATTATATATAACGTTTAAAATCGCATAAAACGGGTAAAAATTATTGAAATATGTTAGTTTGACAATACTTCTTAAAGGGGTGTACAATTTATAAAGTAAAGCTCTGAAATGTTACGCGCCCAACCGTGCATTTGAGCTATGACGATATAAGGAGAATGAACATGAAGCTTGAAGACAATCTGATGATTCAATTTTTGAAAAAGTTTGACGAAAATCCGTTTTTGATTAAAATAAACGGAAAAGAAGTTTTAGTGGGCGAGGGCAAACCGGCCTTTGTGGTCCGGTTTAACAAAAGTCTGGACATAAAGGAGCTCAGACGCAGCACCTCGCTGGCACTGGGCGAAGCCTACATGCGCGGCGATATCGAAGTGGAAGGCGACCTTTTCCAGGCGCTTGACCAGCTTCTTGGTCAGATGGGTAAATTTTCTCTGGATAAAACTGCCCTGAAAAAGCTGATCTTCACCTCAAATTCCAAGAAAAACCAAAAGGATGAGGTATCCTCCCACTACGATATCGGCAATGATTTTTACAGGCTATGGCTGGACGATACGCTGAGCTATTCCTGCGGTTATTTTAAAAATCCAGACGATACCCTCTATGACGCTCAGGTCAATAAGGTCGATTATATCCTTGAAAAGCTGTACCTGAAAGAAGGAATGAGCCTTCTGGATATTGGGTGCGGCTGGGGATTCCTCCTGATCGAGGCCGCCAAAAAATACGGAATCAACGGCGTGGGCATTACCCTGAGTCTTGAGCAGCACAAAAAATTCAGCGAGCGCATTGCAGAGGAAGGGCTGGAAGGCCAGCTGACAGCAGAGCTGATGGATTACCGGGATCTGCCAAAATATGGAAAGACCTTTGACCGTATTGTCAGCGTGGGCATGGTCGAGCATGTGGGAAGAGACAATTATGATCTTTTCTTGTCCTGCGCGGATAAGGTGTTGAACCCCAAAGGGCTCTTTCTGCTGCATTATATCAGTGCTCTGGAGGAACATCCGGGTGACCCGTGGATTAAAAAGTATATCTTCCCGGGCGGCATGATCCCCTCGCTCAGAGAAATGATCAGCCTGGCTGCCTCGCACCGCTTTTACGTCATTGATGTGGAGAGCCTGAGACGGCATTATACCAAGACTCTGCTCTGCTGGGACAAGGGCTTCAGAGAGCATCTGGATGAGGTGCGCGAAATGTTTGACGATGAATTTATCCGAATGTGGGATCTATACCTCTGCTCCTGCGCCGCAACCTTCCACAATGGGATCATCGACCTGAGCCAGATTCTGATGACCAAAGGCGTGAATAACGACCTGCCGATGACCAGATGGTATTAAAAATAAAAAAGAGAACCGGAAAATCGCGGTTCTCTTTTTTGTTTGAAACAGGGTCATACGTCTACCCGTTTTAAGGGATTGGACGCTTTCATTTTGATAAAGAGCGGTACATACTCCACAATCACCGAAGCGTTTTCCAGGCCATACCATTGCACCGGAGAACCGGCGACGCGGCGGATCATATATTTTAAGGAAACAGCGGCCCAGTCAGAGGGATGAATGTCACTTTCGGGTACCAGCATTTTGCGCAGAATGCAGAACCGGAAATCCCCTACAGTGCTGTTGTCGCCAATGGAATACCGGCGCTGCTGTGGCGGGAGCTCATGGCTGGTGATCAGATCGCCGACAATCTGGCGCAGATAGACATTGATACGCTGGTCTACCTTAAAGCCGAGGTACAGTTTTACCCTGAAAAGATAATCAGTGCCAAAGCTGTCAACGGTATACTCCCGGGTGTAGGGCTCATCAGTCACACTGACGCTGACAAACCAGTAGGCTCTTGCTCGCTTTGTCTTTTTGTCGAAAATAGAATATAAAATGTCGCGGTCGATGGTGTCACCCTCGGTTTCGTTCATCAGGTAGACCAGATTATCCGATACTGTGATGAGCCTGTTGTCACTGTGAACATCTCCAAACATGGCGGTATAGTCCGAAATATGCAGCTTAAGGGCCTGAGAGCGCTCGATGTCTGTTCCACGGTGCCATACGGCCATAACCGCAAAAAGAATCGCCGCAATGAGCAGCGCCACATAGCCGCCACTTTCAAATTTTGAAAGGCTTGAGAGAAAAAAGGTCCCCTCCAGCCCGCCAAAAAAGACCAGAAAGATAAAAGGAAGAATTTTCAGACCTTTCAGGCAGCGCAGATACATAAACAGCAGCAGTGTGGTCATGAGCATGGTCAGCGTAATGGCCAGCCCGTAGGCAGATTCAAGCCGCGCGCTGGAACGGAAATAGAGAATGACGCCGCTGCAGGCCAGCCACATGATCAGGTTGACCAGAGGGATATAGAGCTGTCCCTTGGTTTCAGAGGGATAGGTGATGCGCATGTGCGGCATAAGGTCAAGGCTGATCGCTTCAGATACCAGTGTGAAGGTGCCGGTGATCAGAGCCTGAGATGCGATAACGGCTGCCAGAGTGCTCAGAAGCACACCGAAAATACGGATATTGTCTGGGAGCATCTGGAAAAAAGGGTTGAGATCAGGCAGAGTGCCCAGTGTGGTATTCCCCTTGTTTGCCATGAGCCAGGCGCCCTGGCCCAGATAGTTAAAGATCAAACAGACTTTGACAAAGGGCCAGCTGGCATAGACATTGCCCCTTCCCACGTGGCCGATGTCTGAATAGAGCGCCTCGGCCCCGGTGGTCGCCAGGAACACACTGCCGAGAATCATGACGCCGGCCTGGTTGTCTGGGCTGAACAGAATGGCGGCGCCTCTGAGAGGATTAAAGGCCCTCAGAATTTCCCAGTTGCCAGCCATGTTGGCAATGCCTGAAATGGCCAAAAAGAGAAACCACACGGTCATGACCGGGCCAAAAGACTTACCGATGGATTTGGTACCAGCCCGCTGGACAAAAAACAGAATCGCTATGATGACAAGTGTAATCATGACAATGCGGCTCTGCTCATCGCCCAGAAAACGGTAGATAAACGGCAGGCTCCGAAGTCCTTCAATGGCAGTTGTAACTGTGACAGCCGGGGTGAGAATCCCATCGGCCAAAAGCGCCGCGCCGCCCACCATGGCAGGGACAATGAGCCAGGCCTTGTACTTTTTAATCAGGCTGTACAGCGAAAAAATACCGCCCTCGCCGTGATTGTCGGCCTTGAGTGCGATAAGAACATACTTGACTGTGGTAAGGAGTGTGACGGTCCAGATCACCAGGGACAGGGCTCCCAGGATCAGGTTGTCATCGATGGCGTTCAGGCCGCCGTTGCCGGCAATGATCGACTTCATAACATACATCGGCGAGGTGCCGATATCACCGTAGACGACGCCAAGGGCTACAATGGCAGCGCCCAGGCTAACAGGAATTTCTGTCGATTTTTTTAAGTGTCTCATTTTAATCCTCTACTTTTCCTCTTGGTGTATTAAAAGACAACCTCCGTGTTGCAAAACACTGCGGACACGAATGTTTCGAATACTTATACCCTTTTATCGGAAAATTTATATATTTTTAACAAGAAATTTATGAAAAGTTATAAAGAAAATAGACCCGGCAGAAGCTGCCAGGTCTGCTGCAATTCCTTAACGGTCATACCAGAAGCCTTTGAACAGGGTGACACCCATTTCAAGAAGGAGCGCAAAAAGAATGATCGCCATGAAGTACAGGTTAAAATGGGTTAGAAAGCCTGTGACGGCTGCATTCGACAAGCTGCTGGAAATCGCTGCGATAAAAGCGCTGTTTAAAATCTGCTGATCAGACAGAAGGATCAGCGTCAGAGCTGCGCTCAGGACACCTGAGACCACTGTGACAATAGCCAGCCTTTTAGTGTAACGGCCTTCATAGAGTTTAAAGCTTTCATTCATAATGCCGAGGATCGTGAAGCCTGCGAAGACATACCATAGCTGGTGAATGCGGTCTACGTTAAACACAGGGATAAAAGGCTGATCTGCGCTGAATTTTGCGCAGATAATCTGAGGAGCGGCCAGAAAGATTACACAGAAGATCACAGAAAAAATGATGCCGGCGATGGGCTCTCCCTTTGGAATAACAGATTTTCTTTCTGGAACCGGGGGCAGACTGTCAAGCTCACTGCCGCCAAAATTAAGGGCGACATTTTTTCGTTCAAAGACCGCGAAAATAAAAGTAACCGCGCCAAAAGCAGCGATAAGGCCAGTGATCAGTGTACCAATCCATGAGAAAAGGGTAATGTACAGTGCCTCGTGACTGTCCGTGAAAAATGAGATAAATCCAGAAAGAACAAGCCCGAAGGTCACAGAAGCCAGAACGATGCCGGTAACCATTTTGTATTGGCTGTAATAGGCAGGGCCGATAAGGTGGTCGCGGCCTTCAGGCATATAGCTCATGGCCAGCTCTGACGGGGTTCCCAGCTCCGTGAGAATGACCCGGACATCACGGTCTTCAGGCATCAGACCATCGCACCGGGCCTCCAGCATATCTTCGATGAGCGAGTGCAGCTCTTTGTCAATATCGTTTCGCAGTCGGGCAGGCAGCCGCCTTGTAACCGCGTAGACATACCGATCAATCAGTTCGTTTTTCATTTTTATTCCTCCTCAAAAATCTGATTTATGCTGCTGACTGTTTTATCCCAATGCTGTTTTAACTGCCGGCAAATTTCATTGCCGAATTCAGTCGTCTGGTAGTACTTTCGCGGCTTTGGTCCGTCTGTCTGCCAGGAGCTTTCGAGAAGCTCCTGGCTTTCGAGGCGTCTGAGCAGCGGGTAGAGCGTATTTGCCTCTGCCGCGATACCCTTTTCATTGAGTGTGTTTACCAGATTGTAGCCGTACATGGGTATTTTCAGCTGGCTTAAAACACAGAGCACCAGTGTTCCCCGGCGCAGCTCTGATACCATACTTGACAAAACACTATCCTTTTCCAAATGACGGCCCTCCTTTATTTGCTGTTAATCACATTATAGTGTGTTATACACAGTATGTCAAGAAGATACAGTATTTTGTTTGAAAATGTCTGAAAGAAAAGGCTGGACTTCATGCTGGAAATGATTTATAATAAACGTAACATTGGTTTCAGTTTATCTGGAAGAAATAAACAAAAAAATAACCGCATTCGAGTCCAAAAGCCTAAAGGAAGTGAAGCCCCCATGGCCGGGGACCGATGAGTATATCTGGAAACGGATATGCTTTCCGTGTTTGAGAAGAATGCAGATGATTCCTGAAAATTTTCAGGGGCATATTTCGACACGGGAGAAGTATGCCCTTTTTTAATGATTTTTCAAAAGATGGTTATTTTATCCATGAGCTCCTGCTGCCTTTTGTCATTAAAAACAAAAGGCACTAAGCTATATAATCTACCAAGTCAAAGGGCCGTCGCATCCTCGGCGGCCGTTTGAATCCTTTGCTGAATGGAGCAGGACCATGCGGTTCTGCTTTTTGTGTTTTGAAATATAAGTTATTTTTATATTTAACTTATAAAAATTTCTTAAAAATTAACGTTATAGCGATTTGATGCTATTTTATAATGTTTAAAATATAAAAATAAGGCTAAATAGGATAAAAATTTATACTTTTACAACGCTTGAAGTTATGATATAATTCTGAAATAAACATTCAGGAGGTGCGTGAAATGAATGGTTTTCTTTCTCCGGCGGAGATCGGAGAAGTGTGGGTTGGGAATGGTGTGAAAAAGGCCTCCCTCTCCATTGGTAAAATGCTGATTCTCGGCATTTTTGCAGGTATTTTTATTGGCTTTGGCGCCCATGGATTTTTACTGGCGACAGGAATTGGCAAAGGCGCCTTAAGCGAGGCTATGCTCGCTAAGTTTATTGGCGCTTCGGTATTCCCGGCAGGCTTGATGATGGTAATATTATGCGGCGCAGAGCTGTTTACAGGCAATAACCTGATGACACTGGCCCTGATGGATAAAAAAATTACCATCAAAGGGATGCTGACAAACTGGGTGGTTGTTTATATCGGCAATTTAATCGGATCGATTTTGTTGGCTTTTGTTTTGGCCAAAAGCGGTCTTTATGCAGACGCGGTGCTGGAAAAAGCGGTGGCCGTTGCACAGGCAAAGGCTGGGATGCCTTTTTCAACAGCGCTTATCCGCGGTATTCTATGTAATATGCTGGTTGTTTTAGCGTGCTGGATGCAGGCCGGCTCAAAGGATATGATCGGCAAAATCTTTGCGATCTGGTTTCCGATCATGCTTTTTGTTTTTGCGGGCTTTGAACATAGTGTTGCCAATATGACCTATATTCCTCTTGGAATTTTCCTGGGGGCAGATGTCAGCTGGGGGCAGATGTTTATCAACAATCTGCTGCCTGTCACACTCGGCAATATTATCGGCGGCGCCATAATCGTACCATGCGCTTACTATTATGCATACATTCGTAAAAATAACTAGAGAATGATAAAGGAATACCTTTATATATATAAGGGTATTCTTAATATAAATTTGAAAGCGGTTTATGTCTTCTGTTTTATCTGTGCTATAATGAATGAGAAAATTTAAATGTTTACAGGAGAAATGAAAATGCTGATTGGAAAAAACATAACCATTGGGATTACGGCATGTACGCCGGTTGACCAGATTCCTGGACTCATCCGGATGCTGCGAAATGAAAAAGCAGAGGTAAAGGTGATATTAACCCCGAATGCCCTTAATTTTATTACACCGCTTCCATTGCGGCGCGCGTCGGGGAATCCGGTTGAAATCGACCAGTTTGAGGAACCAAAGGTATGGGATCCTGAGCACAAAACCTCTGACCAGTCTGATTTGCTGCTGATCGCTCCAGCCTCGGCCAATACCATTGGCAAAGCGGCCAATGGCATAGCGGATAATTTACTGACGACGACCATTCTTTCCACCACAGCCCCCATTGTGTTTGCCAATAACATTAATCCGATGATGTACAGCAAGCCCAGTGTGCAGCGGAATATCCAGACTTTAAAGGAAGATGGCTGTATTTTTGTTGAAAACGGGGAGGGCAGAGCGCCCAACCGCATGCCGTCTAATGAACAGATTTTCCAGACGATCATCAAGGCATTGGAGAAAATGACAGAAATTTAGAAAATGGAAAAGTAGGGTAAAAAATTGTCTTTGTTGGAAACAGCATGGACAATTTTAAATAAAAGAGATAAAATGTAATAGGAAATATTTTCAGAATCAACTAAAAAAATAATCCAGTAAAACAGGAAATGTGGTGAAGCTATGAATGGATTAGTAAACTGGGCGGCAATTTCAGAATTAAGCCATCCGGCAGGCAAGGCGAGCCCAATGAACAGCGACCCTGCAAAAATGTGGGGCGCGGTTGCGCGTATGTACAATAAAATGGCACAGCTGGAAAGAGAGTACACACAGAATCAGCTGGACGCTTTGATTATTACAAAGGAAGATACAGTATTGGACGTGGGCTGTGGGCCTGGCAGGCTTTCTGTGCCGATTGCCGGTATGGCGAAAAGTGTCACCAGCCTGGATGTGTCCCAGCAAATGCTGGAAAAGTGTCAGGAAAACGCTGCCGCTGCCGGTGTGTCAAATCTGACCACCCGGCTTTTGAATTGGGATGATGTGAAGCCCGGGGAAAATATCGAAAAGCACGATATTGTCATCGCGTCACGGACAACAGCCCTCGCTGATCTCATCAAGCTGAATGCACTGGCAAATAAATATGTCTTTATTCTCTGCTGGGCCAAAAACCCCAGCTTGAAGCATGTGCACGACGCTTTGTTTTACGGTGTGGATGATGCGCTGAGGCCAATACCTCCAATGAACCGTTTGCTTGGATATAATGTGAATTTTAATCTGCTCTACGATATGGGCGTAAACCCTAACGTTAAAATTGTGGCAGATGGCTTTCACTGCGATTACGAAAGCCGGGAAGCAGCCTACAATGATTTGAGAACCCTGCATCCAGTACCGGAAGATCGGGAAAAAGTTTTCAGGAAAAACGTGGATGAGTGGCTTACGGATTTACCGGGAGGCGGCGTCTCTTTCAGGCGTGAGACTGAAACCTACGTCATGTGGTGGAAACCGGGAAAACTGGAGCTTTAAAATTAAATATGCATTCGAGTCTACAGGCCTAAAGGAAGTCCCATGGCTGCGGACCGATGAGTGTAGGGGGAAACGCCTGCGCTTTCCGTATTTGAGAAGAATGCAATTGAGCTGTTTGATACCAAACGGGCATATTCTTAAACGGAGTATGCCCTTTTTTATATATAAAATATAGGGAAAGAAGGAGATGTGAGAAATGAAAAAATTTAAAAAAACCCTATCTGTTTTGCTGGTGCTGGTGCTTCTCAGCTTTGCTGCAGCTGGCTGTTCACAAAACAACGGTGATACAGCGAAGTCAGACAATGCGGACGGAGACCGCACCATTACCGATATGTCAGGCGTTGAGGTGACGGTTCCGGCAGAAGTGAAGTCGGTTATTAACCTCTGGCCGTCCAGCAACCAGATTATGATCACACTGGGAGGGCAGGATAAACAGACTGCCTACATGGCCACCCTGCAGAAGCCAAGCTTTACCTGGATGCAGATCGTTAATCCAGCCATTATGGAAAAACAGACAGTCGGCGGAAATGGCGACGTGACCGCTGAAGAGCTGTTGAACCTGAAACCGGATCTGGTCATTACCTCCAGTGATGAGGACGCCGAAGCTTACCGTGCTGCAGGGCTTAACGCAGCGTGTATGATGTTCAATAATTATGAAGGTTTAAAGGAATCTGTCTTAAAAACCGGTGAAGCGCTGGGAACCAGCGAAAAGGAACGGGCTGACAAGTACGTTGAGTATCTGGAAAAGAACATTAAGCTGGTTCAGGACCGTTTAAAGGACGTAAAAGATGAGGACAAGCCTGTTGTACACTATGTCGATGGACAGAGCGGCACCAGTCCTTACAAAACAACCGGAAACGGTACAATGCAGGAAGAATGGCTGACCATGGCTGGTGGAAAATTATCCACTGATGGGATTCTTCAAGGAATGAGCAAGGAAATTACACCGGAGCAGTTTTTGAGCATTAATCCGGATGTGATCATTGTTGGCGGAACTGGACAGGCAGACGCCTATGATGCCTTGATGAGCGACGCTTCACTGGCAAACCTGAAGGCGGTTCAGGACGGTAAGGTTTACCGCAACCCGCAGGGAACCTTCCAGTGGGACCGCTTTGGTTCAGAGTCTGCGCTGCAGGTGCTTTGGGTGGCTAAAACCCTATATCCGGATAAATTCGAGGACATTGACATGAAAAAGGAAACCATTTCCTTCTACAAAGATTATTTAGGCTATGATCTTTCAGATGAATATGCGGATGCGATTTTAGCTGGCAAAAATGCCCCGGACGGACGCTAAGCCGGATTAAAGGGCATAAAGAAATAATATGAAAGAATAAACAGTCAAAGCCGCCGATTGCCCGGCGGCTTTTTTGAAAATAAAAGGACAAAACTGTATGGCGAGAGATATAAAAGAAAACAGGGTGAAAAATCCGGAAGACAGGCCGCTTGGACTGGTTTTGACACTGGCGGCGGTTATTGTTATTGTACTTATTTTAACAGCGCTGTGTGTGGGGCGTTATCATGTGCCGGTAATACAGGCTGTCAAAATACTGCTGTCCCAGATATTCCCCATCACCCCAACCTGGGATAAGACAATGTATGATGTTATTATCAACCTGCGGCTGCCGCGTGTACTGGCTGCTGTCCTGGTCGGTGGTTCCCTGGCATTGGCCGGGGCCACCTATCAGGGGATGTTTAAAAACCCTCTGGTATCGCCAGATCTTCTGGGGGTTTCCGCCGGAGCCTGTGTGGGCGCGGCTGTTGCAATCCTGATGAGTCTGGGGAGTGGAATGACACAGGTGCTGGCCTTTGCGGGCGGTCTTTTAACCGTGTTTGTCACCACCTCTATTCCAAAGCTGATGCACCGTAATTCAACCATGATGCTGGTATTGGCCGGTGTGATCGTAGGCGGATTTATGAATTCGATCATTGGCCTCACAAAATACATTGCAGATACGGATACCCAACTGCCTGACATGACCTACTGGCAGCTGGGGAGCATCGCGAAGGTCACCTATCCCACGCTTATGGCCATTGCGCCGATTATGATCATCAGCGGCGCAGTGCTTATTATCATGCGGTGGCGGATTAATATTTTATCTCTCGGGGATAATGAGGCGCGGTCTCTGGGCGTTAACCTGCGCTTTGAGAGAGGGATTGCCATCATCTGCTCTACCGTGCTGACGGCTTCGGCAGTATGTATGAGCGGAACCATTGGATGGATCGGGCTTGTTATGCCTCACCTTGGAAGAATGGTGGTGGGCAGTAACAATGTGCGGCTGCTGCCGGTCACCACACTGCTCAGCGCCGCATTTCTGATCATCATTGATACCCTGGCCCGGACGCTTACCGGTGGGGAGCTTCCCCTTGGTATTTTAACCGGCTTTATCGGAGCGCCCTTCTTTACCTGGGTATTGATCAAGCAAAGGATGAGTGCGTGATATGGCCTTACTGGAAGTGAAAAAAGCTGGCTTCTCCTATCCAACTAGGGAAAATGTTTTTACCGATATTTCATTCACACTGGAAAAGGGAGAGATTTTTACCATCCTTGGCCCAAATGGAGCGGGTAAGTCAACGCTCCTTAATTCCCTTGCAAACTTGACGCCTCTGACAACCGGGGAGATATTGGTGGACGGTGCTCGTCTGGATAAAATGAGCTCCAGAGAAACGGCCTTTAAAATTGCCTATGTGCCTCAGACCACGGAGATAACCTACGGCTACTCTGTGCGGGACTACATCGCCATGGGAAGGGCCGCGCATGTGGGAATGCTGGTGACACCAAAGAAAAAAGATTACGAAATTGTAGATGAAACCATTTCGCTGCTCGGCATTGAACACCTCGCGCACCGTCTCTGCACTCAGATCAGCGGTGGTGAAAAGCAGCAGGCATGTATTGCCAGAGCCATCGTTCAGCAGCCGGAAATTATTCTTTTTGATGAACCGACCTCCGCGCTGGATTACGGCAATCAATTAAACATTATGCGGCTCATCAAAAAACTGTGTGGCCGGGATTACGCAGTTATCATGACTACCCATAACCCGGACCAGCCGATTTTGCTTGAGGGGAAGGCAGGCATCCTGGACCGGGACGGGCACATGTTAACAGGCACAGTAAGCGATATATTAAGTGAAAAAACGCTGAGTGCCGTATACCGCACGGCCCTGCACCTGGTCTATGTGGAGGAGGCAGAGCGGATGGCATGCATTGCGGCCAAGATTTAAGGGTTTTGACAAGAAACGGCCCGGATGTTATAATTTAGAAAAATGATTGAAAGAGGTGTGTTGATGTCGGCTTTGTCTGTTTACAGGGTTCTCAACTAAATACAGTTGAAAGGGTACAGTGATGATGGGGGCAAACCCCTTTGTTTCGTTGACCTTTTTAGAAACATACCAGACAGACGGCTTCAACTTATCGAATCATGGCGGTGCAGCGGCTTTTGCGGTTGTACGGTTTTATATTTGATTTATACTGCCCGCAGGAGCGTTCTGCATCTTTAGAGGTGTGGTGTGTTGGCCGCGGGCTTTTTGTGTTCAAATTTACGACGAAAGGGAAAGTTTATGAAGTACGCTTCGGATCGTTGTGCTTAGCAGGGGTTATCGCATGACATCAGAATAATGAGTTGTGTATAGCCCTTGCTTAATCCTAAAAAATAAATTAGGAGGAGCATAATGAGCTATATCAAGGCAGGCGACGTGCTGCCAAAAGAACTTGTTGACAAAATTCAGGATTATATTGACGGAGAATACATATATGTGCCCCGTAAAGAGACAAACAGAAAAGGCTGGGGGCAGAATACCAATCGAAAACAGGAAACGCTTTTGAGAAACCGGGAAATTTACCAGCAGTATACGGAGGGGGTGTCCGCCGCCCGTCTTTCGGAGATTTATTTCCTGTCTCCCAAAAGTATACATAAAATTATTGCAAAATGTAAGCTGGAAAACCAGTGATAAGAGTGCCGCAGCTAAAAGTCCTGCGGCGCTTTTTTATTTCAGAAAAATAAAGGCGGTTGTTGTGCCAATTTAAGAGCATGTATAATGTTTTTGCAGAAAAGGGGCAATTCCTGAAAAAAGATTGGAGAAAAACAAATGAAAAAGAAAAAAATAAAAGAAAACATTTCGATACAGGATGCAGAGAGAGAAATGATAAAGGCAACCGTTGTAAAAATAATGAATAAGCAGGCGCAGGTCCGGGCTGGGGACAAGCTGTTGACCTGTCTGCTGCCACAGACGATGGTTTCAAAGAAAAATGCGCTGGTGGTTGGAGACCGTGTGGCAATAAGCTCTGTGGATAACGATACGTATAGATTATCTGAAGTGCTGCCAAGAGAAACAGAGGTTTTCAGGGGAAGCCGGCGTTTGCCGGGAGAAAGGATAATAATAGCTGCCAATGTGCACTATCTTTTGGCCGTTGCGACAGCCGAGTATTTCAGGCATCAGGCAGGTTATCTGGAATCTGCTGTTATTGCAGCCAGACGGGCAGGGGTTAAAATCATTATTTTGATCAGCAAATTGGATCTGGTCGGTAAAAGAGAAAAGGAACTGCTCGAGAAAAAAATAAACCTTTACCGGAAAACCGCAGACCTGGTCTTTGCCGGGTCAGGACAGGCTGAGATAGAAGCCATGATAGAGGAAGTGTCAAATAAAACAGGGGTGGTCGTGGGCGACCGGTCTTGCGGTAAATCGACCCTGATCCATAAAATTCTGAGCAGGCTCTCGGAGGAAGTGAAAACCCCGATAAAATTTCCAAGCACGCACAGCAGCCAGATGATGTATGGCCCTCAAAATACCTGCCTTATTGATACCCCGGGCTTTCGTGATTTTGCGCTGCAGGCCGTTGCAGAGAATGAAAAAAATACCACCTTTCCAGAAATTGCCCGGCTGGTCCATCATTGCGCGTTCAGCAGCTGTACGCATACACATGAGGAAGGCTGTGCGGTGCTGCAGGCTCTTCGGGAGGAGTCTGTTGAAAGAGAACGGTACGATGCCTATCAAAGTATGGGAGAGAAACCGTCTAAGCTGCAGCAGAAGCCAGACTACAGGCGAACAGCCTGCACAGAAAGCTTTGTGTGTAAGGTGTGCGGTGCTCACGTTGCACCCGAAGGAGCTGGCAGTGAGCACAGGAACCATTGCCCCAAATGCCTGTCAAGCCTCCATGTCGATAAAAAGCCCGGGGACCGCGCCTCCTTATGTCATGGTGTTATGGAGCCAGTGAGCGTCTGGGTCCGGAAAAACGGAGAGTGGGCGGTTATTCACAGGTGCCGTCTGTGTGGTGCGCTCAGTTCAAATCGCATCGCGGCAGATGACAATCCGGCGCTGCTCATGTCCATTGCGGTTAAGCCGCTGGCGAGGACACCCTTTCCCCTCAATAAGCTGGAAGAAGTGTTTGGCGGAAAGTGTGAGCCTTAAGAACACTCAGAAAGCGTTTCGTCCTGTTGCTTTGGGGTATCTAGAAAGAAAAAACGAAAGCAGGTGTCATAATGATGCATCATATAGAAATTTTTGATCCGGATATCCAGTGTTATGCCGGCGAGTGTGAGCCCATGGGCAATAAAGAATACATGCGGATCACCACCATGGTAGAGAATCTGAAAATAGCGGGAAAAGACATTATCCGTTACAACCCTATGCAGGAGCCCTCACTCTATAAGGAGATGCCTGAGATCCGGCAGCTTATGGATGAGAAGGGAATAGAAGCTCTGCCGGCAGTAATGCTGGACGGAAAAATTGTCAAGAGCGGCGAGTATCCATCCAACAAAGAGCTGCTGGACTGGTCGGGATTAAGCCAGGAAGAACTGGTAAAAACCATCATGCAAAAGAAAATGTCAAATTGTAAATGCGGCAATGATCTGGATTGCTGCTGTTAAATAAAGGTTTCTGAGAGGATCGGCAAAGCTTGCCGGTCCTCTTTTCTTAATAAAAAGCTTAAAAATTTAATGTCGGTTTCCAAAAAATTTTACACCATGACGGGTTAAAAGAAAAAGCACCAGATTACGTCTTGGAAGAGCATGACCAGTTAAAATCGTTAAAATATAGACAATTTAAGAGGGTCGAAAAGGCTTGACAATCGGTTACACTGCAACTATACTAGTCTTAACTGGTCATGACCACTAATGATGACCGAGGGGGAATTACTTGTGGATAAAATCGAATTAATTGAGAGAAAGGCGTTTAATATCCGAAATGATATTGTAAAAACCATTATTGAGAATGGTGATGGTCATGCCGGACCGTCCCTGTCCTGTACGGACATTCTGGCGACACTGTACTTTGGAGTGATGAAAGTCGATGTTAACAAACCCAAATGGGAAAAAAGAGACCGACTTATCCTGAGCGCGGGACATAAATGCCTGGCGCTGTACGGGACGCTGATTGAAAAGGGATTTGAGAGTGAACGGGTACTGCATAGCTATAACCATTTGGGGACAATCGTGCCGGGGCATCCGGATATGAAAAAGTTCCGGGGTGTGGACTTCAGCTCCGGCGCTCTGGGGCATGGGCTGCCAATTGGCTGCGGTATGGCTCTGGACGCAAAGCTTAAAGACCACGACAGCCGTGTGTTTGTCCTCATGGGCGACGGCGAGCAGGGAGAAGGCTCTAACTGGGAAGCCGCAATGTTTGCAGCCCACCATAAACTTGACAATCTGGTTGCCATTATCGACCGGAACGGTCTTCAGATTAACGGTACAACAAAAGAGGTGCTCAACAGCGCAGATCTTGCGGAAAAATATAAAAGCTTTGGATGGGCGGTAGAGATTGTGGACGGCCATGATGTGGCGGCAATGCTGAAGGTTTTTGAACAGACGCCTGCTCAGGCAGGAAAGCCAACGATGGTTATTGCCAATACTGTCAAGAGCAAGGGAATGTCCTTTGCAGAAAATAACGTGAAGTATCACCACTGGAATCCTGGAAAGGATTCTGAGGAGGCCAGACAGGCATTGGAAGATTTACGCAGCTATCAGGAAGCAAAGGGGTGGTCATAATGGCAGGAATAAAGTTAAACCCAAGAGATGTCTTTGGCGAAGTGCTTCTGGAAATTGGAAAAACAGATGAACGCGTTATGGCGGTATCCTGTGATTCCGGCGCGGGCTCCGGCATGAATTCTTTTAAAGAGGCGCTGCCCTTACAGTATTTAGAGGTTGGGATCAGCGAGCAGGACGCCATCGGCATTTGTGCCGGTCTGGCGGAATCCGGCAGAGTGCCGGTGGTATCAGCCATCGCTCCCTTTATCAGTATGCGGTGCTTTGAACAGATACGAAATGATGTGGGCTACGCGAACATGAACGTAAAGATCATTGGCTCAAGCAGCGGTCTGTCCCATTCTAATCTGGGCTCTACACACCAGGCGCTGGAGGATATGGCAATTTTAAAAACAGTGCCGAATATGGTGATTTTTAATCCCGGCGACGGCTATGAGGTAGAAATGTCGCTCAGAAAGGCTGTGGCCTGCAAAGGGCCTGTTTATATCCGGATGCCGCGAAACGCCATGGAAATGCCTGTGAATCTGGAAAAGCGCAGCTTTGAAATCGGCAAGGGAGAGAATCTTCTGGACACTGGCGATGACGTGGTCATTCTGGTTACAGGGACACTGAGCGTTGACGCGCTGGAAGCAGGACAGCGGCTGGCAGAAAAGGGCTATAGAGTCAAGGTGCTTAATTTTACAACCGTTAAGCCACTGGACAAAAAGCTGATCCGCGACGCTTATAAAAACTGCCGGCTTATGTGCACAGTCGAGGAGCACATAACCACCGGCGGCTTTGGGAGCAGTGTGCTGGAGCTTCTTTCAGATATGCCGCACCACGCACCGGTTCACGTACTGGGCATTGAGGCCGGGTCCACTCAGACGGGGCCATACCGTGAACTTTTAGATTATTATGGTTTAAGCGCTGATAAGCTGACAGAGACCATTGAAACTTACATTCATAATTTAGCATAAGGAGAGAGACATGGAGATTAAATGCAGTTTAAACACATTCAAGAAAACAGACGTCACATTCATTGACAGCGAGAAGGCGTACATCAGCAGAGTGGCCGACCAGCCAATGGCGTTTGAGACCTTTCAGGCCTTAAAGCCATACGTGAAATCCATTGGTGTGACCGATGGATTTAAAAAGGTCATTGACACCTTTGACGTATCAGAAGGCCAGACCCCGGCAGGCTTCCGGGTAGAATACGAGCTGGAGGAGGACGGGGCCCTCAGGGCAGACCTGGTAAGAGATATCAGCTATGACAAAAATGGGGTGAAACGCCCGACCAACGTCCTGTTTTCAGCAGACAGCGCCAATCCTTACGAAGTAGCGCCCATCAAAAATATTCTTGCCAATCTGACCTGTAACCCTGGGATCATCTATGATCTGTTCATCAATAATCCAAAAGCAAATGTCGGCAGCCAGTTTAAAACAAGAGACGAGGTTATGGCAGAAATCGGCAGGATTCTGGGCCCTGGAGCAGACATCAGCGTTGAGCTGAACGACCCCTTTGGCAAATCGGACGCAGAGATTCTGGAAGAAGCCGCTAAATTTAAAGAGATGCTGTCCGAATACCGCGTCGTCATCAAGGTACCGCACACCGGACCAGTCAGCAAGGAAACCGTTGACCAGCTCCTTACAGGCGACAAGAAATTTTCAATCCCCTGCGACGCACCTGGTACAGCCGAAGCGCTGAGAGGCCACAACATCGCATTGATGCTTCAGGAAAATGGCTACCGGGTCAATTTTACTTTAATGTTTGAGCCCTACCAGACAGCACTTGCGCTGCAGGCAAAGCCTTATTTTATCAACAGCTTTGTCCGCCACCGCTTCATGCAGTCCGAAATCATGAAAAAAGGCCTTGCGGCTTACGATGCAACACGCGACCCCAGATATCTGGAAGACATAAAAAAAATGTTCATCGAAAAAGACTACCTGTGCAAAGGCCAGGAAATGGATCTGCTGAGCGTCAAGCAGGCAGCCGAGGATCTGCTTAAGTACCGGCACTTTGAAGACCATGAAGGATCTGACGGCCTGGACAGTGTAAGACATAACCTGAGATGGTTTAAAAACACCAACCTGGACGATTCAAGACTGATTATCTGCAGTATGGAAGGGCCGCTCAATTACCCGGATATCGACAAGCTTTTAGTCGAGGACGAATTCAGTGATCTGGTCAACCGTGTAGTTATCACCGCAGAGCCAAACTATCTGGCACGTTTTACCTCCTGCAACCAAGTAATCAGCTATCAGCGCCGGTTTATGAACGCGGCCAACGGCGCAAAATAAAATCAGAATAAGAAATGAGGTCATGAAATGAGTTATGTAAACATGGAAAAAATATTGAAGGATGCCAGAAAAGGCGGGTACGCTGTCGGCGCCTTCAACATTGTCAATCAAATGACAGCAAAGGCGGCGGTGGAAGCGGCAGAAGAGCTGAGTTGCCCGATCATTCTTCAGACCTCGGTTAAAACCGTCAAGCAATTTGGAATTGAAGAAATGATGCAGTTTTTAAAACCGATTGTGGAAAATGCAAAGGTAGATGTGGCGGTGCATCTTGACCATTCGACCGATGTGGATTTTACAATCGCCTGTATTGACGGCGGATGGAGCTCTGTTATGTACGACGGCTCAAAACTGCCGCTGCCAGAAAATATTGGGAACACCAAAAAAATTGTGGAAGCCGCCCACGCAAAAGATGTTACCGTCGAAGGTGAGCTTGGAGCTATCGTGGGCGTGGAAGACGATATTGTGGTCGATGAAGACCAGAGTGCTCTGGCAAATCCGGAGGACTGTAAGGTTTATCTGGAAGAGACAAAAATTGATGCCTTTGCCCCGGCCATCGGTACAGCCCACGGTGTATATAAAGGCGAGGTTAAAATTGATTACGACCTTTTTGAAAACATCAACAGCTTTTCGCCCTGCCCGTTGGTACTGCATGGCGGTACCGGCCTGAGTACAGGCACCTTTAAACGGCTGATCAGTTTGGGTGCGGCAAAAGTCAATATTTCAACAGCGATCAAGATTGCCTACTGCGGCGGTATGAGAGACTATACAAAGCTGCGGCCTGATGAAAATGACCCACTGAAGCTGGATGCCTTTGTAAAAGATAAGGTCAAAGAAGTGGTTAGAAATCACATCACACTGTTCAGTTTATTGGAAGATTAGGAAGTGAGCATATGGATTACAAACCAAATTATCTCTGTGATCTGCACAGCCACACAACCCGCTCAGACGGAAATGATACCCCAAAGGAATTTCTGGATACCGCGGCAGCCCTGGGGATGAAGGTCGTAGCCATTACAGACCATGATGTGCTGCCGCCGGAGAAGATTGAAGTAGGCGGGCTCATGGTTGATGTGGAACGCTATGCCCAGAAGAAAGGCATGAAGGTTTTAAAGGGAATTGAGTTTTCCTGTGAAACAGAGGTAGAGGATGTGCATCTGGTAGCCTTTGGCTGTGATTACTCTAGCCCTGAAATCCTGGCCATGAACCGGATTATTGTTCAAAGTAAAATTGATTCCTACAGGAGGCTGACTGAACTGCTGACAGAGAAGGGCTTTCCCATCAGATGGGAGGAAGTGCTCAATTACAATGATATCCCGAGAAAGCCAGAGGATGTGCAGAAGAAAATCATCTTTAACCTTATGGCCGAGAAAGGCTATACTGAAACCTGGAGTGACGCCAAGCTGATGATCCGCAACACACCGGAATACAGTGTGAAACGTGAAAAGCCAGACCCCCTGACCATTATTGATATTGTACACCGCGCGGAAGGAATCGTCATATTGGCGCACCCCTATCTCATTGACGAGAGGGTTAAAACAAAGGCCCTGGAATGTTCGAGAGCTGAATATATTGACCGCCTGATCAAGGGCGGGCTGGACGGCATTGAGGCCTCCTATACCTATGACAAAACAACCTATAATGGCTCGCTGACAAAGGAAGAAATCATAGAGCAGGTACGCAGAGACTACACTGACAAGGTTGCGATCATTTCCGGAGGCTCAGACTACCACGCAGATTATAAAAAGTCCAGCAAAAAAGTCCGGAACATTGGCGAATGCGGCATTACGCCAGAGTATTTTTACAGCAATGAGCTGTTGTCCAGACTGTAGGTGAAAAAATGGGAAAACATTATGATTTGATTATTTTTGATCTGGATGGGACGTTGGTAGATTCTGCAGCGGATATTGTGGCGACTGTTAAGTATATTATTGAGAAATATGGATTTGAGCCAAAATCAGACACTTTTATACGGAGCTGCATTGGCGGCGGAGCACGCAATGTTCTTCTAAAGAGTCTTGGAGAGGATAAAGAAGCGTTAATCGACAGTGAGATTTTGCCGCTGTTTAAAAAATATTACGAAGAAAACTGTGCCGTGTACACCAGCCTGTATCCCGGCGTTAAGGAAATATTGGACCATTACCAGAAAATGGGCAGGCCAATGGCTCTGGCGACCTATAAGATCAGAAGCGCTACAGAAAAAATTATGAAAGCCCTGGCGTTTGAACAGTATTTTGACTATCTGGTAACCGCAGATGATGTTGAAAACCCAAAACCTCACCCGGAATGTATTCAAAAAATACTGGCACACTACCAGATGCAGCCAGAACAGGCAGTGCTGGTGGGGGACACAAAAACAGATTTTATGACAGGCTACAACGCAGGTGTGGATGTATGTGCGGTAACCTATGGATACGGCAGCAGTGAAGTGCTGAAGGATCTGGGACCGGCCTATATGGTGGATGCAATGAGTGAAATAAAGGAACTGCTCCTTTAAAAAAGAGAATATAGGAGGAAGACGATGGTTGATTTATCAAAAATGGATAAGTGGTCATTAGGAAAGTGTTTTGACCATTCGGTACTGCCCAAGGACACAACAGAAGCGGATATTCGCAGAGGCTGTCAGGAAGCAAAGGCTTATAACTGCGCGGCTTTCTATTCAGCATCACCTTATTGGACACCTGTGGTAAAGGAAGAGCTCGAAGGAACAGACATCCATATCGCCACAGGCTTGGATTTTCCCTTTGGCGCGTCAACGGTAAAAATGAAGGGACTCGAGACCGAAGAGGCTGTCCGACTCGGGTGTACGGCGCTGGACATGGTCATGAATATCGGCGCCCTCAAAGACAAGAATTACAAGGAAGTGAAGGCAGGTCTGGATGCTTTTGTAAAAGCGGCTGAAGGCAACCTGACGAAATGCATCATGGACGTTAACTTTTTAACCGATGATGAAATTATTGCAGGCTGTAATTTAATTGCAGAAGCGGGGATTGACTATGCGAAAACATCAACAGGACAGTTTGAAGGGCCATCGATGGATCAGTTTTTACTCATGAAAAAAACATTGAAGGATACCGACATTAAGCTGAAGGTTGCCGGTGTTAAATTTCCGAGACCTCAGAATGCCTACGCGTTTTTACTGGCAGGAGCAGATTTAATTGGAACCCGTGCAGCTGTGGCGATTATAGATGCCTTAGACCAGATGCGTGAGATTGGCATTGTACCGCCGCTTCAAAAGTAAAGCAGTGGATTCAACAGATTATACCAGGAGAAAAAAATGATCGATTTAAAAAAGTTAACCAAGTGGGATGCCGGAAAGCTCTTTGATTATGCCATTCTGCCAAAAGATACCGATGAAGAAGCCATCCGTAATGGGTGCCGTGAGGCAAAGGCTTATAACTGCGCGGCTTTCTATTCGTCTTCACCCTACTGGACACCCATTGTGGTAGAAGAATTAGGAGATACGGACGTTAACATTGCGACAGGGATCAGTTTTCCCTTCGGTTCACAGCCTTCGGCTGTAAAAGCCATGGAAACAGAAATGGCTGTGAAGGCAGGCTGTACATGTCTGGATATGGTCATCAACATAGGAGCTTTAAAAGACAAAAAATATGATGTTGTCAAACAGGAGCTTGTTGATTTTAAAAATGCGGCTCAGGGACGTATGACAAAAGGAATTCTAGACGTTGCGTTTCTCACAGATGATGAGATAAAGGCTGGATGCGAGCTGATTAAGGAAGTTGGTCTTGATTATGCAAAATCAGCGACAGGACAGTTTGAGGGGCCGACGATGGAGCAGGTTTTGATTATGAAAGAAACAATCGCGGATTCCAATGTTAAGCTGAAGGTTTCTGGCGTTAAGTTTCCAAGACCTCAGAATGCATGGGCCTTTATTATGGCAGGGGCAGAGCTGATTGGAACACGGTCTGCGCCGGAAATTATTGATTCGATGGATCAGATGCGGGAAATTGGGTTACTGCCGCCTTATGAAGGATAAGACAGCTGATAAGCCAGGATATAAATTAAAGGATAAACAGGACAAGGAGTAAAAAAATGATTGATTTTTCAAAAATGACAAAAAAAGATGTTGGTAAATGTTTTGACTATTTCATTGGCCCAAAAGACACAACAGAAGCGATTATCCGGGAAGAGTGTAAAACAGCCATTGAATACAATGTAAAAGCCTTCTGCTTCTCTTCTTCAATTTGGTCATCGGTGGTTGCAGAAGAATTAAAGGGAACCGATATTTTGGTCGGAGCAGGGATTGGATTTCCGTTTGGACAGCAGACCAGCGCAGTTAAATGCTTTGAAACAGAAGAAGCTGTAAGAATGGGAGCAACGGTATTGGATAATGTCATGAACGTTGGCCTGATGAAAGACAAAAAATACGACCAGATTCTCCAGGAATTTAAAGATTATAAAAAAGCAGCAGGCCCGGCGATCACAAAAATGATTCTGGAAGTATGTATGCTGACAGATGAAGAAATTCGTATTGGCTGTGAGCTAATTGCAGAAGCAGGCTTGGACTGGGCTAAATCATCAACAGGACAGTGGGAAGGTCCGACGATGGAGCAGGTACGCATTATGGCTAAAACGCTTGAAGGAAGTGATACAAAGGTAAAAGTATCGGGTGTTAAGTTTCCGAGAGCACAGAACGCTTACTGTTTCTTGATGGGCGGAGCAGAGTTGATTGGTACCCGCCAGGCGCCGCAGATCATTGATTCTTTGGATATGATGCGCGAAATTGGCGTTGTTCCAAAATATAAAGGATAAAAATAATTACAAAATAAAGGAGTAAAAAAATGGTTGATTTATCGAAAATGACAAAACATGACATGGGGAAGCTGATTGATTTTTCTGTTTTGGGCAAAGACTCAACAGAAAAAGATATTCGCAAGGGATGCAGGACTGCCATTGAGTACAACTGCAAGGCTTTCTGTTTTTCATCCTCTTACTGGACACCGGTCGTTGCCGAAGAGTTAAAGGGGACAGATCTGCTGGTCGGTGCGGGAATAGGTTTTCCTTTTGGTCAGCAGAGCAGCGCTGTAAAATGCTTTGAAACAGAAGAAGCCGTCCGTATGGGGGCGACTGTTCTGGATAACTGCATGAATGTTGGCGATTTAAAAGAGGGCAAATACGACAAGGTTTTACAGGAATTCAAGGACTATAAAAAAGCAGCGGGTCCGGCTATGACTAAAATGATCATTGAAACCTGTATGTTAACCAAAGAAGAAATTGTAACCGCTACCAAGCTGGTGGCTGAAGCGGGCATCGACTGGGTTAAGACCTCAACAGGGCAATATGCAGGACCAAGTGTCTCAGACGTTATCCTGATGGTAGAAGCCCTCGAAGGCTCTGACACGAAGGTAAAGGTTGCCGGGGTTAAGGCGCCGCGTCCGCAGAATGCGTTTGCTTTTATTTTAGCCGGAGCAGAATTGATCGGAACTCAGGGCGGCAAGGAAATTTTAGACGGTGTTGATGATTTACGGAAAATTGGATTAATTCCCGCATACCAGGGATAAAACAAAAACATACTGCCAAAAATCAGAGTTGGGGGACTTTGATCAGAGATTTAATATTAAAAACTAAAACTAAGTTATAGAGGAGAAATAAAATGGGAAAATATTTAGTTGGTATGGACGCCGGAACGACCGGCTGTAAAGTATGCGTTTTTGACCTTGAAGGAAACCTTATTGGGAGCGATTACCGTGAATACCCATGTTATTACCCGCATGAAGGCTGGGTAGAGCAAATTCCGGAGGACATGACACCGGCATTGTTCAAAACCTGTAAAGAAGCCATCCGTAAGGCGCAGGTAGATCCAAAGGATATCATAGCTGTGGGGCTTTCTTCCCAGGGGTCTGTTATCGGTCTTTTAGATGAAGATGGCGAACTGATCCGGCCATTTGTAGGCTGGCAGGATCTTCGAGGCAGCGAGGGAGAAATAAAATGGATTACGGATCAGATTCCAAGAGAAGAATATTATCAGCTGACCGGCGATCCGCTGGGAATGTGCTTTAGTATTGCGAAGCTGGTATGGCTTAAACATCATGAGCCGGAAAACTGGAATAAAACAGCCATGTTCTCCACACATCAGGACTATTTTCTTAAGCAGCTCGGCGCAGACGGATATTATACAGACTTTTCATCTGCAAGCCGCGAGGGTATGATGGATATCAACAATAAATGCTGGTCGAAGCGTATGCATGATATGTTGGGAATTCCGCTGGAAAAAAGAGCTGAGCTGGTAGACGAACCGGGAAAAGTCGTCGGACATATTCCAAAAGATGTCGCTGAGCTCACCGGATTGGCAGAAGGAACACCAATCTGCGTTGGCGCACATGACCAGAATTGTAACACCTTCGGTTCAGGCGGTGTGGATGACGGAACGGCAGTTGTGGTAATGGGTACCTTCGGCTCATGCTTTATCGTGAGTGATGAACCGATTCGTGATCCAAAGGGAAGACTGGTCGTTAAAGGGAATCATGGGGTTGGCAATTATACCATCGAGGCCTTTTCAAATACGTCCGCTTCAAGCTACCGCTGGTATCGGGATACCTTCTGTGACATTGAAAAATTCTCGGCTGAGCTGGTCAAAACAGATCCTTATGAACTCATCAATGCACAGATCGCAGATGTCCCGCCAGGAGCAAATGGCATAACCTTCTTACCATACCTGCAGGGGGCGTCAGGCTCTAAAATCAACGATAAGGCACGCGGTGTTTTCATCGGAATGTCCCTTGGAACGAAAAAAGCCGATATGGCAAGAGCGGTAATGGAAGGCATCAGCTTTGAGGTATATGATATTATCAACGCCGAACTGGAAGCTGGAATTAAAATTAACTCCATTCGCCTGACAGGCGGCGCCGCAAAATCTCCGATGTGGTGTCAGATGCTGGCTGACATTTTTAAACTGCCGATCCAGCTGCTGAGTGCAGGTGAAACAGGCTGCTTAGGAGCAGCTCTGTACGCTGGTATTGGCGTGGGCGCTTATGAAAACTGCCGGGACGCAGCTGAAAAAGCAGTTAAACTGACTGAAGTTTTTGAGCCTGATCCAGAAAAATTTGCAGCTTACGATAAAGCTTATCAGCGCTTTATCAACGTTTATAACGCCTTGGACAACCGTATATTCTAATAAAAAAACATATACGTACTGGCCAGGTTAATGCTGGCCAGTATTTTATTTTGGAGGAAAAAATGGATATGCAAAAAAGCGGTTTTAATATTTATGAAAGGCATGATTTTGACTGTGAATGTGGGAGGCATCATAAGATGCCGATTGGAGAAGTTGTGATCGCTTCGGGTGCCGCCAGAAAACTGCCTTATTATGTCAAAGCGCTTGAGCTTGGTAAAAAAGGCATACTCGTAACAGACGAGGTGATTTTTGAGTCCATTGGCAGAGAGATCTATGCATACTGGCAGGAGCAGGGTCTGAAGATTGAATGTTATGTGCTCAAAGGCCGTATCCGTCCAGATGAGTACACCGTTGGAAATGTTATCTGCAATACGCCTTTTGACGCTGATTACATCGTATCATTGGGGGGCGGAACAGTCACGGATGTCGTCCGTTATGCGGCAACACGCCTGAATTTAGAATGTGTTTCGATCCCGTCGGCTATGACGATGGACGGCTTTTTTACAAACATGTCCATTATCATTGTCGATGGGCTTCAGGTGACATATTATCTCAATTATCCCAGCCTGATTTTGGCCGATTCCGATATCATTGCAAAAGCGCCGAGCGTTATGAACGCTGCCGGTGTGGGCGAGGTGATCTCTAAAATAAGCGCAGGTATGGACTGGTATGCAGGAAAATTGATCAAGGATATTTATTATTGTGACCGGGTAGAGGCAATGATGGGCGAATGTATTTCCGAGGGAACTGCGGATGAGACAATAGAGGGCATTGTGCCAGGAGAGAAAAAAGCCATTGAAAATTTAACAGACGCATTGTATAAAAGCGCGGTGGCAATGGCGTGGTATGATTCATCACCCTGCGGCTCCGGCGCTGAGCACCAGCTGAACCATTTCTGGATTAAATGTCAGGATGAAAAAGGTGTGCCGCAATCAATGCATGGCCAGGAGGTCGGTGTTGGGGCTGTGATCAACACCATGATTTGGGAAGAAATTATGGACATTGATTTCGAGCGCTTCGATGTTGAAAAGGCCGTTGAAAAAATCTGGGACAGAACTGAGTGGGAGAAGGAAATCCGGGCGGTTTATGGTGAAGGCGCAGAAAGCATTCTGGAATTACAGGCAGAAAACCACTCCTTTGACAAAGCAGCGAGACAAAACGAAATAGAAAAGATTATCAAACATCATGAAGCCCTGGCCAGACGGTTTGAGGCAATGCCAACCTCCGAAGCTCTTATTGAAAAATTAAAGAAAGTGGGCGGCCCATGGCACCCAAAACAGTTACAGATTGATGAGGATGAGCTGGTGAAGAGTCTGTACTTTGCAAAGGAAACGCGCAGCGGCCGTTACAATGCACTGTGGATGGCCGAGGCCCTTGGCATTATGGAAGATGTTGCGAGTAAAATAATAAAAAAACTGGAATTCTAAGGCCATTCCGGTTTGAATTGGAGCCATAAGAAAGTTTGCGTTATAACAAAGTGGTTTACGATATTGAAAAAGCGTTTAAGATTATGGTATGATATAGACACACACTTTCAGGAGGATTAAAGATGAATAGTATTGAAAGAAATAATCCAAAGCCACTTTATGTTCAGCTGGAAGAGCTGATCCGAAATAATATAGATACCGGCATTTGGAAACCACAAAATGCAATCCCCTCTGAAAGCGAGCTGAGCAAAGAGTATGACCTGAGCCGTATGACCATTCGGACGGCTTGTCAGAATTTGGTTCAGGAAGGCGTGCTCTACCGTGTTCCGGGGAAGGGTACCTTTGTATCAGAGCCTAAGATTATGACAGAGTCTTTAGCTTACATGGGCTTTCGGGAGCAGCTTGAGCGTATGGGGTACGAAACGACAACAAAACTGTTGGATTCTGCCATTATTCAGGCTTCTGGCAGTGTATCGAGAAAGCTGCGTATTCCAGAGGCTGCGCCGGTTATGCTGATTGAGCGTCTGCGTTATCTTAAGGGAAAACCGATCAGTCTGCATTATTCTTATATCCCGGTACAATTATGCGAGGGCATCGAGAAGCATGACCTTGTCGATGAGCAGTTATGTGTTATCCTTGAGAAAGAATACCAGCTTTTACCTACGCGTATACAGGAAACGCTGGAATCGGTCAAGGCGTCTAAAAAAGAATCCCAGCTTTTCCGTGTGGAAGAGAGCTATCCGCTGCTGATTCTTGAGGATATTCTTTTTGCGCAGGATGATACGCCCTATGAGTATTCGAAGGTTGTCTTTCGCGGAGATAAAATCAAATTAAAATATGAGTTTCATAATTTATAAACGAGGTGAGACCAGCAGCTTCAAAAGCCTTATAAAACCTGGATATTGTTAAAATCGCAGGTCCTTTGGGCTTGAGCTGCTGGTCTTTTCATTTTGAATAGCGTTAACCGACTGATAAACGTAAGCAATTAATATCAGGAGGAAACAAAATGTCAGATGATTGTAAAATGAAAAAGGAGTATGTAGCGTTTTTAAAAGCATTGATTGAAATACCTTCTCTTTCCGGAGAAGAAGGCGAAGCAGCAGTATTTATTCAGAATGCTTTAGATCAGATTGGTGTCATACCTAAAGTCGATGAAGCCGGCAATGTCTACGGAGTAATCAATTGTGGAGAGGGGCCAGTCGTCCTGCTGAACGGACATCTTGATGTGGTGCCAGAAGGAAGTCTGGAGGCGTGGAAACCCTACAGCCCTTTTAAGGCAGCTGTGGAAAGCGACGTTCTGATCGGAAGAGGCGCCAGTGACTTGAAAGCAGGGCTGGCAGCGCAGTTTTTTGCATTTAAGCGGATTAAGCAGGCCTTGGATGCAGGTGCTTCTTTAAAGGGGAAGGTTATTTTTTCGGCGGTCGTACATGAAGAGGCAGCGGAAATGCTGGGAATGCAGTACCTCATTGATCATACCCTTGAAGGTGAAAAGATCGATCTGTGTGTTCTGTGTGAGCCGAGTTCAGGAAGAGTGGCGCTGGGGCATCGTGGAAAGGTGGAGCTTGTCGTTAAAACAATGGGAAAGACGGCTCATTCCTCTCAGCCAAAGCAGGGCATCAACGCCCTTGAAAAAATGCTGCCTGTTATGCAGTATATTTTCGAGGAGATGCCAAAAACTCTTAAGGGACACCCTGTTTTGGGGGATAACTCTGTTACAATAACCGACTGTATTGTTCGGCCGGGAGCACAGAGCATTATTCCTGACGAATGTGAAATATCCATTGACCGGCGTTATTCGCCGGATGAAACATTGGAGGACGTGGTGTGTCAGCTTAAGGCTGTGCTTGATGATTTTGCAGAAAAGGACCCGGAATTTCAGGCAGAGGTGCATCCGCGGACTTACTGTGAGAAAACTTATACAGGCTACACCTGTGAAGTTAATAAATATCATCCGCCCTGGGCGACAGACCAGCAGATACCTGTTGTAAAAAAGGCCCTGGATGCATTGGAGAACGCAGGTCAAAAGCCTGAATGCTTTTACTGGAAATTTGGGACAGATGGTGGATATACCGCAGGACTGCGGGGAATTCCGACCATTGGATATTCTCATGCCGAAGAGAAATGGGCACACCAGCCCAAAGAGCAGGTTAAAATTTCACAGATGATGAAGACCATCGAGGGAACAGAGGCAATACTTGCCGCTATCCTTGACTTGAAAGAGAAATAACAGGATAGAACTCAAAAAGACCAGCCATGCAGCTGGTCTTTTTTACGGAGTGTAGTCAATTCCGGCCTTTCTTGCCTGGGAATGCTGGTCCTTTCGCTTGATTTGGTAGAGTTTATGGTCTTTTATGAGGCGGGCGCCGGTCTGCTGGAAATGAAAGGCGACCCCGGCGTCAACACACTGCCTGTGCAGGCTCAGGATCCAGTCGTAATGGCAGACACGCGCATTGAGTCCGGATTCGCCGCCGACGGTTACCTGGCATACCCAGGAATGATCGAGCCAGGGAGTGAGGTCGATGGGACCAAGCAGAGGGGAGCACACAATGCTTTTATAGCGGATGGGCGCCTCTTTAAAAAGCGGCAGCCGATAGTCGGTCATGGCCTGATTTTCGACAGTACAGCAGATATGGACATTGGGATAACCGTCGCCCCAGTCCTCTGGAATACACTCATAAAAGCGGTGGATACGCTTTGTGATAAACATGAAGCTTAAGTCGGAGCGCTCACGCATCATGGCCCACACCTCAGGCCGCCAGGCGTCTGCGGCATCCAGAAAAAAGTCGGAGGTAAAGCAGGTATAGACCAATTCGCCTGGCGGGATTTTAAAACTTCCATCGCGTTTTTTCTTCAGCAGCAGGTCAAAGCAGGAATTTTTAGAGACCTGATGGCTGTCGCGGTCGTATTTTTCATCCATGCGGTAGACATAACAGTTCTGGCACCCGGTGCTGATCTTTTGACAGCCATGCCAGGGATTCCAGGTGATCGACATAGGACCCTCCTTCTAAAATAATAAAGGCGTTCCGTTTTGGAACGCCATAGCGTGTCAAAAAACTTGAGAGACGAAGCCTTTTACCTAAGGAAGAAAAAGGCGTCCTGTGGACACTGACTTTACATGGATAGCTTTTCCGCTAAAGTGGAGGCTTGATCTCACCAGTGTCCGGCTGTTCCGGTATTTCGGCTCGATTCCTGGTCGTTATTCGCAGCGCCTGGACCTTTTTTCTTATCTGGATAAAAGGCGCAGTCTCGGGCTGTACCACTTCTATGACAGTCTGAGGCGTTCCGTTTTGGAACGCCTCAGGTGCTTTAAGCGCCTTAACCGCATTAATAGACAATAACAGGGGTACCGTCCTCGATGCCGTTATAGATGGCCTGAGCCGCTGCGTAAGGTGTGTTGACACAGCCGTGTGAGCCGCTGTTTACATAAATGCTGCCGCCGAAATCCGTGCGCCAGGAGGCGTCATGAATTCCGATATCGCCGCCATAGGGCATCCAGAAGGTAACGGGTGAGGCATAGCCCTCGCCCTTTAAGGTAACATTCATTGCCTTGTAGTCAAGGTCGTAAACACCGCTTGGGGTGGCAAAGCCGCCGCTCAGGCTTCCTGTGACAACAGGAGTGCCAACGACCAGACCGCCGTTTTTATAAAACCACATGTATTGTCCGCCAAGGCTGATTTCAACATAGGTGTTGCCATAGTCTGGAGAGTTATGGCTTGCGGCTGTCTTCGCGTAAACCGGTTCACGCGTTACAGGCTGTCCGGCCTGGATAATTGGAATGAGTGCAGCGACCTCTTCATCCTGGTCGATCAGCCAGCCATAATCGCCGCCGGCAATGCTGACGCTGCCGCCGCCGCTTGTCCGGAAGCTTCGCGTGATGCCGTAGGTATCGTATTTATCCGATAGATTGGCCACATAGGTGGTCATAAGATCCTGATTAAACTGGACGTCCATATTGCCGTCCACAGCCAGCCAGGTATTAATGGTATTTTTATCAAGTACCTCTGTTGCGTCGCCAAAGGTATAGGTAACTGTTGCGTTCAGATATTTGTTCATGGTATCCATGGCCGCCTTAACCTTGGAAGAATCCTTGGTAAAGGAAGGCGTTTTATAGCAGCCGGCCGATTCCAGATCCAGCTCGGTATCACCGGATAAAATAGCGTTTTTTACGGCTTCCTTGAGCTTGGCAGGGTCCAGCTCATTGCCGTTGACCTCTGGCTCAATCACGTAGCCTGTACCGTTAAATTTAGGATAAGCATTGGCAACTTTGACGACCTCCGCCCCCGACACAGCCTGAAGCTGGTTCAGCGCATTGGTAAGCTGAGCGTCATCATAGCTGAAGGTCGCTTCCAGGTCCTGATGTCCTGAGGGCACCAGAGACATCGGCCAGGCAAAAGCATTCTGATCATTTAACATCTGGGAAATTTTACCGTCAGAAATATAGCGCATATTCACCTGGTCTGCAGCGATCGTTTCGGTTTTTCCGCCGCGTTCCTTCAGTGTCAATGTGTGTGTCGCTGCGTTCTGCTGCATTTCTTCGTCAACCTGAGCGGCGGTTTTGCCAGTGACATTGAAGCCGTTCATGGTCGTGTTAAAGTAGAACCGTGTGCTGAAATAAAAGCTTAAGGCGAGATAAACGGCCAGAATAATGCCAATGCCGACACCAATACCAATCCAGATTTTTTTATGGCTTTTCTTTTCTTTAGAATCCGGTGGCTCCCCGCCGTCAAGGGAATCATTGGCAGTGCTGTCATCATCAAAGGTGAGAACCTCGCCGGCCGCATCGTCATCATTTTCAGTTCCGCCCTCTGGCGGCTCAGGCGGATCAATGATGGTTTCCTCCTGGGCCTCCGGCGCAGCAGGTTCATCAATGATGACCTCATCTCCCGGAGGGACGGGACGCTCAAAAAGAGAGGCGTTTTCAATCGCCTGCTCTTCGGGGGTACGCTCCTCGCGCTGATCTTGTAAATTCTTTTCATCCATAAGATTAAATCCTCTTTTTTTGCAGTATATAATTGATTTTATCATTTTTTTGAGCAAAGGTAAATCTTTAATTTGTGAATATTAAGCCCTTCTATGAACTTTAAGAATCGTTTTATGGTCAGGGCCGGGTTGACAGCGTTACTTGACGAAACGTATAATAAAATCAGGTTTGTAATTCAGAATACTGTATATTTGGAGGGAAAGAACCATGCTGGAATTTTTTATAAAGCCTGTAACGGCTGACGGTGGTGTAAGCTATATGCCGACAGGTGCAGGATATGCGGTGCTGATCGGTCTGATGGCAATTGTGCTGGTCATCGCATCGCTTGTTGCCGGGAAAAACGAACGCCGCCAGATCAGCACCAGGCATCTGACCTTTTGTGCCGCTGCCATTGCTCTGGCGGTGGTCACATCGAATATTAAGATTTTTCATTTGCCCACCGGCGGTTCTGTAACACTGTTTAGTATGCTTTTTATCACGCTGACAGGTTATTGGTACGGTCCCAAGACAGGGGTTCTGGCGGCAATCGCCTATGGCATTCTGCAGATGGTGATCGACCCTTATATTCTATATCCTCTGCAGGTGCTTGTCGATTATGTACTTGCCTTTGGCGCGCTTGGCCTATCTGGATTTTTCAGCCAGTCAAAGAACGGGCTCATAAAGGGCTACCTGGCTGGAATCTGTGGCCGCTACGTATTTGCTGTGCTGTCCGGCTGGCTGTTTTTTGGCTCCATGGCCTGGGAAGGCTGGGGGGCACTGCCCTATTCAATGGTATATAATGCTGTCTATATTTTCTCGGAGGGCGCACTGACAATGATTTTACTGGCGGTTCCATCGGTATCGAAGGGGCTGGCCCGTGTTCGCCGGATTGCGGAAATTTAATCCTTTGTATAAGATAGGTCTGGTTCCTGACCATCAGCATTACACTTAATGAGCGCGGAATGTGAGGGGATTTTACTGGGAAAACATCTCGGCAGTTGGTGCGGTAGTACAGGCACTAGTACAGGCACTAGGACAGGCAGTAGTGGGGGCGGTGGTGCGCCATTCATAAACAAGACTAAACAAGACGAAAAGAGACAAGAGAATGGATAAACTGGAGAATAAAATGAAAATGTTTTTTGCCGGAGTTGTTTAGTCTATTATATAAACAGAAGATAACTTTCAAAAAATAAAACACGCTTGCACGGCGTGTTTTATTTTTGTTTATTTATTTGTACAAAACAAGGTCTACAGCTCAGCCTCTTCCTTGCCGAGCTTTTTCCGTTCAACCAAGCGGCCCATAAAGAAAGCCAGAATACCGACGCCGATACCAGTCTGGAGACAGAAGATCAAGGATTCCACTTCACCAGGAAGCTCACCGTTGATCATGGTTTCAAGCACAGGCGTAAACCAGGGCTCATATTCGCCGCCCTGAATCTCTTCAATCATTGTGCTGCCTGCGTCGTCAGAGCCGCCGAATTCAGCGCCCTGGAGGGCAAATAGCGGTACGACAACCAGTAAAGCGACAATTACGAGAAGAACAATCACTAATTTTTTGTTTTTACTCATTTTACACTTCCTCCGATGCTAAAAAACCAATGGACTTGAGTTCCGGGCTTGCATACGTTTCTAAAGCGATAACGATAATAACCGTTAAAATCCCTTCAATAATAGCAAGCGGCAGCTGGGTCGGCGCAAAAACCCCCAGGAATTTTACCGCAGAAGCGGCTACACCACCCTGTTCAGACGGGTAAGCCATCGCCAGCTGAATACTGGTAATACAATAAGTGAACAGATCCCCCAGTGCAGCGGCCAGAAAAACGCCAACCTTACGGTTAACCTTCATTTTCTGGCAGAGCTTGTAGATACCAAAAGAGACAAAGGGACCGGCAATTGCCATTGAAAAAGTGTTTGCGCCCAGCGTTGTCAATCCGCCGTGGGCCAGCAGAATGGCCTGAAATAATAAAACGATAATGCCAAGAATACTGACAGCGCTCGGTCCAAACAAGATGGCGCCAAGGCCTGTACCTGTCATGTGGGAGCAGCTGCCTGTTACAGATGGGATCTTCAGTGATGAAATAACAAAAATAAAAGCGCCTGCCATGGCCAATAACGTAATGGATCTTCTGTTGCCGGTCAGGGTTTTTTTAATCGAGAAAAAACCAGCAGCTAAAAATGGAATACAGATAACACCCCATGCAATACAGTACCCCACAGGAAGGTAGCCCTCCATAATGTGCATTGCGTTTGCGGCGGGTACAATCCCGAATACAAGCGCCCACGCGCCAAGCAGTGTGACAATCCTTCTTTGATTCTTTGTCATTTTTACCTCCTCGAAAAATGAATTTTACCGGGCTACGATTCAAGCAGGCTGCGCAGCAGCACGAAAAAAACCGCTTATCGGGCAGATAAGCGGTGAAAGTACGAAATAATGAATCCTGAAACCTTTTAATTTCGTCCAGACACTCAGCTATCTCCTCGTAACCAAATGTAATACAGTTTTAATGATCAGCATCCTGACTCGACTTGCGTCTCACAGTGGCGGGACCGTTTGGGATTTACACCCAATTATGCTTTAACCATCGCTTATGATGGAAACCATTAAAGTGTGCCGGAGAACCGACTACGCTTTTAATTATAACACCTTATGTCATAATGTCAATGGATAAAGTTGAATTTTTTTAAAAAAGAATAGATTAAGCTATACACATACCCCCTATATGTATTTTGTATTTGGATTAAAAGCATAAGAAAAAAATATGAATATCTTTAAAATATTTTCGTTTATTTGACAAAATCGTAAAAACAGACTACAATAGGTTCTGATGTTGGGTTTTATAGCTTTTAAAATATAATTGGTGCATTAGAATAAGCTCGATTATTAAAGTGGTGATTTAAAAGACGAAAGCACTTTGTTGAAACTGCGGCAGATTGGTCGTGCGGATATTGTAAAAACTTATATAAGGCCTGCTGCCGTTAAAATAAAAGCGGTGTACTGGAAAGCCTGATAAAAGATGTGATTTTGGAGAGAATAATGAGTGAGCGTACAAAAAGAGTCGAGACTTTTTCAAAAAAAGAACTGACAAAGACAAACATAAAACGTGTCGATATCCCGGAAGGTTTTGAGCGGATTGGTGTTAACGCCTTTAAAAATATGACAAAGCTGAAGGAAGTCAGAATTGCAGAATCGGTTAGGGAAATATGCGGCCACGCCTTTGAGGGCTGCACAATGCTTTCAGCCGTCAGTATGCCATCAGAGCTTAAGCTGCTGGGAGAAGCCGCCTTTATGGAGTGCCGCAGATTACAATCGCTCGAGATTCCCGAGGGCATACACGTCATAAAAGACCGAACATTTAAATTCTGCCGAGGGCTGGAGCATATAACACTGCCTAAACAGCTCACTCGGATTGGGGAAAACGCCTTTTACAATTGCGATAAGCTGGCATATATTGAGCTTCCGGACGGCATTGAAAAGCTGCCGTTTAGAACCTTTTATATGTGCAAAAACCTGGAATCCATCCGGTTTTCGCAAAATTTGAAGTATATCGGCAAGGAAGCCTTTGTAAACTGCAGCTTCCAGCAGCTCCAGCTGCCGGAGGGCCTGGAGGTTATTGATGAATCCGGCTTCTTGAAATGCAAGAAGCTCACAGTGCTAAAGCTGCCAGAAAGTGTAAAAATCATTGGAAAATGGGCGTTTCATGGATGCCCTAATTTAAAAACAGTTGAAATAAGACACGACCCCGATGAAGTGGGCGAGTGGATCTTTAACCGAAATGATGTAACCGTACATTGTTTTGAGGGCTCCAAGATCGACCGTTATTGTAAGCTATACGATTATAAAGTCCGCTATTTCCAGTAAAAATCCTCAGTAATTCTTGATGTGTATCGGGATAGGCTGCCGCAGATTTTATAAGATAAGTCTAAAATAATAATAGCCTTTTGATGATAAATCAAACCCTTCAGCGGATATCTTCAAAAAATAAAAAACGCTGGAAAAGCCCTTGAAATGGTACTTTTAGCAACTGTATTAAAAAAAACTCAAAAATAGAGGTTGCAAAAAATAAATTATAATGCTAGAATAAGCATTGTAAACGAGATGACAACAAATTGTATCAATTGTAGCTATTCTTTAAAAGAACGACTCGTTTGTGAAATTTAATAATAACTGTAATGAATTGCCGCATGATAATCATTCTGATTATCTGCAGCTAGGGTGTTTTTGAGAGTTTATCAAGATGCCTGAGGGAAGTAGGTGTGAATCCTAGTACAGAGCCGCTATCGTGATGCTTGCCGGAAACCACTGGTAAAGACGAGTCGGAAACCTGTTTGTTACAGTCTTGATGGAATTAATCCTCGTCACTAGGGTTATTCATCGAAAATATAGACGCTCTACGGCTATTCTGGGGCTTCTATCACAGATATTCATAATCAAAATTATTGTACGAATCAAAACATCCATTGTTTTGGTGGTGTATGGTTTTATTTGAGTTGAATTTCTATGATAGGAGCCCCTTTTTGTATACAAAATTTTGAGAAGGAACAGAGAGGAGGCCGTATCATGGCAAAAACAAAAACCATTACCATCGAGTGTCCAAAGTGCCGCGAAGCCTTTGAGATTAAAGGATATGATACCATAAACGCCAGTCTGGACGAGGCGCTGAAGGAAAAGCTCATTAAAACAGAGCTGTTTCGCCACACCTGTCCAGCGTGCGGTGAGGATATTTCAGCGCCCTACTCGCTCAAGTATCAGGACATGGAAAAAGAGTACATGGTGATTCTGGATATGGGCGACATTGATACAGCGGCCATGGCGGAGGAGGTCTTAGAGATGTTTCCAAATTACCGGATTCGCATTGTGAAGGATGTGATGGACCTTCTGGAAAAGATTCATATTTTTGAGTCCAACCTGAATGATAAGATCATCACCTATCTGGATCATAAAATATACGAGGACGTATCCGCAAAGCTGAGGGCTGAAAACTCGCCCATCGCTCTTGATAAGGTGCTGTTTGGAAGCTTTGAGTTCCAGAAGAAAAAAGTGGTGTTCGGGGCGCTCAACAACGCCGGGAAGCAGATTTTTATAGACACCCCCTTTGCCGACTACAAAGCCCTGGCCAACTCGCCGAGACTGGCCCCCTGCTTTAAGGAAAAAGAGGGTGAGTACGCGATTGATAAAGCCTGGGCGGAAGCGCTGGCGTAGCAGGGATTACAATGCTTGTTCCAGAGTGGAGCACAGCAGAAAGATAAATAGTAATATTTCAAAAATATTATGCTGTGAAAATGGGAAAGGAGTGAGCTTTATCGAAGAAGGCAAAAGTGTGAAGGAGGTGCCTGCCCGCCGTTAAAAGGGCAGGAAAAAGGACCGCTGGAAGGCCTAATTTCCAAACGGTCCCGTGGAGTCTGATAATTCCATATAGACTTCATAATTATATCTCATTTACGGCCCTTGGGCAATCCTTTTAAGGAAAGCCCGGTTCAAAAACAAAAAATAAATTTTAAAGGAGATTAAATTATGGCATTTGCAAAATCAGCAAAAAGAGGTTTAGCACTTTTAGGTTCAGCAGCAATGATGGTAGGATTCGCAGCTCCGACATTCGCAGCACAGGTACAGACCGCAGACGCGGGCACCAAAACGGTCTATGTACAGGTAGACAGAAGAGTGTTTGGTGCTTCCAATCCAGAATTGATCGGGCCAGTTAAAGTAACCAATGTTCCTTCAGACGCCAAAATCATTGATATCTTAAAGGTAGCCAGCAACTATGACGCGGCTCCGACAGACGCAAAACCAATCCAGTACTCTGCTTCTACATGGGGTACCTATATTTCCGCGTTCAGAGATACCGCTACGCCTGCTTTTGACCAGGCAGCTTATAAGGCAGCCAATGGTTATACCGACGCGATTTTTGACGCTTCCATGATCTATCCAAGCCTGAGCGACAACTACCTGGCAGGCTCTGAATACTCCGGCGTTTCCGGCTGGATGTTCTCAGTAAACGAAGCGACTACCTACGGCACTAACCAGTACTACAACGCGGACACCACCGCTGCCAACATTCCAGATAACGGCGTTATCCATTTTGAATACTCCATCAACATGGGCGCAGACATTGGCATGAACGCAGTAGACCTGCCGACCATTATCAAAGAAGGCGACTACGGTCCGGAATACGATTGGGTGAATGGTTTACAGCATTTTAACAACGGCACAAAATTCTATACTTTAACAAGTATTAGAGAAGCAGCCGATGCTGGCACTCCTATCGTGTGGCCATCAGCCAACTAAGTATTCCATAACATTTAATCTGAAATAAAAACAGGTATAAGCGAGGGACGGTTCCGTCTCCCGCTTATACCCTTTTACAGCAATAGTAGAGTAGAGGGAAAGAATATGCGAAAAAAGGTAATCAGTTTACTCTTAACACTCAGCATCATTCTCGGTGGGCTTCTGCCAGGCATGGCCTTGGCGGAGACGGGCAGTACATGGAACCCGTCAGGGGATGTCTATAAAATCAGTACAGCGGACGATCTGGTGAATTTCCTGAATGGCCTTGAGAAGAATGGTGGTTACAGAGATAAAACCATCCAATTAGAAACAGATATCAACATTGATGACAGCGCCGTCGTTTACGACAGTATGGCGGCTTCTTATAAATTCTGCGGTACCTTCGACGGTCAGGGGCACACCATCTCCTGTACCGAGGACAAGACCACAGGGCTTTTTCAGTCGATGGGGGACACCGGACAGGCTGGCGTCATCAGAAATCTTCGCTTAAGCTGGAGCATTAAGGACGCTGCTGCCAGAAAAGCTTATGGACTGCTGTGCAATACGGTGTATGGCGGTGAAAGCGTCATTGAGAACTGCTTTGTTGAAGGAAAAATAGCAGTTACCGGTGCAAGCTGTAATGCGGGCGGCCTGATCGGGACGCTTGACAGAAATATCAAGGGTCAGCCAACCGTCAAGAACTGTCTTGTGGAGGCAGAAGTCAGCACAACCCTTAATACAGGCGGCCTTAACAGTGTTGGCGCGATTAACGCTGAAAACAGCCTTTTCACGGGAACACTGGAAGGAAAAACTGTGCGCGGGCTCACCCTGGATACCAGTATGGTGACCAATGCTTATTACGACAGTACAAAGGTAACCAATGCGACCTGCAAAGATCCAGGTAAAACCACTGAGGAGCTGATGGTTTTAAAGACCCAGGATAATCTGTATGCAGGCTGGGACGATTCGGTCTGGAGCTTTAAGGAAGGCAGTTACCCGGCCCTCAAGCTTTTTGAAGCCGCTGAGCCCTCGGGCGATACATGGGATCCCAATCCTGCAGATGGCGTCTATAAGCTCAGCACCGCCAGTGATCTGGTGAATTTTATGAATAGTCTTGAAAAAAACGACTATGATGGAAAGCAGGTCATCCTGCTGAAAAATATCGACGCCAGCTCGGCGGAGTTTGAGGTTGCGGCTTCTTCCTATGGGTTCTGCGGTACTTTCGACGGCCAGAGCCATACCATTTCCAGCAGCAGTGAAAAGAACACCGGTCTTTTTAAGGCGCTGGGGAAAACCGGAAAGGCCGGCACTATCAAAAATCTGGGGCTGAACTGGAGCATTAGGGATACAACCCAGTCGAGAGCAGCCTTTGGCCTGCTCTGCAATACCATCTACAGTGGTGACAGCCTCATTGAAAACTGCACCGTGGAAGGTAAGCTGACTGTGACGGGCTCAACCTGTAACGCGGGCGGTCTGATCGGAACGCTTGACAGAAATATCACAGGTCAGCCAACCGTCAAAAACTGTTTGGTAAAAGCCGACGTCGATACAACCTACAGCGTTGGCGGTTTGAACGCAGTCGGCGCGATCAAGGCTGAAAACAGCCTGTTTGTGGGAACCTTAGCTGGAAAGACGATTCGCGGGCTCACCATGAATACCAGCACGGTGACCAGCGCCTATTACGACAGCACAAAGGTGACCGGCGCAGCTTATACAGACCCGGGTAAAACCAGCGAGGAGCTGATGGTTTTAAAAACCAAGAACAACCTGTACAGGGACTGGGACGATTCGGTCTGGTTCTTTAAGGAAGGGGACTACCCCAGCCTGAACCAGTTCGGCTCGGCTGACGGCCTTCTCTCACTTGTAACCAAAGCCAAAGAAATCAGCAACAACGGCGGGCTCTACACGGATGAAAGCTTTACCGCCCTTCAGGCAGCCATAAAAGGGGCCGAAGATTTTACAGCGGCGGGCGATACCTACAAGCAGACCGAGGTGGCGGCACAGACCGAGGCGCTCCAGTCGGCAATGGACGGCTTGAAGTACAACGTTGACCAGCAGATGCTCAAGGACAAGGTAAACGAATATAAAGGCCTTACTTTGAACAAGGATCAGTATGAAGAAGGAGCGGTCGATGCCTTTAACAGCGCCCTCACAAAGGCGGAGGAAACAGCCAATAAGCCAAATCCTTCGGGTGAGGAGATCGCGGAAGCCTACAAAGCGCTCATAGACGCCAAGGATACCCTCGACGCCAAGGAGTATGCGGGAGAGAAAGATAAACAAACCCTGACAGAGACCATCGCGGCTTCTGAAGCCAGCCACCCACAGGTGGATTATACGGCGGACAGTTATAAGGCCTACGCCAGCGCTCTGGAGTCAGCCCAAAAAACAGCGGCCAAGAATCCTTTATTTAAAAAAGAAGCGGATGAAGCCCTGAAGAGCCTCCAAACAGCCGAGAGCACACTGGCCCTGGCGCCAGTCAGCAAAAAAGCTCTGGACAGCGCCATCAGCAATGCGGAAGCTCTGGACAGCAGCCTCTACACAGCCACAAGCTACAATGCCTTTAAGGAAAAGATAGCTGAGGCCAAGGCAGTGTCCGAAGACCCGGCGGTAGACCGCCAGTCCGTAGTCAACGCCCAGGTCGAGGCGCTGAACACAGCGCGGGAGGCACTGGTGCTCGCGGCGGATATCACCGATCTGAAGAATCAGATTGAACGCTCCGCTTATTTTCTGGCACGGCCATACACCGATGAAAGTCTGAACCACTATAAAGCCATGCTGGAAGCCGCAGAGGCCTACAATAACCAGGACGTTCCGGCAGCCAGCCAGGCCCAGGTAAACCAGGCGGCGGCCGACCTGCTTAACGCCAGCGTCCAGCTGGTCACCACGGACCCGGCCAACACCTTCCACGCCGAAAGGGGCGAGTTTGTTATCAGTACCCTGGACGATCTCAACGCTTTCCGCATGTATCTGAATTACTACGCCTTTGACGGTGAGACCGTTGTGCTCAACAATGATATCAACGCCGCGGGTGACGGACTGCTAACCTTGGAAGTGCTCGAAGATAGCTCCGGAAGCGAGTATAATAACCGTGCTTTTACCGGTACCTTTGACGGCCAGGGGCACAGTATCCTGAATTTTCATGATAACCATGTGGGCCTGTTCTATCAGCTGGGATTCCGGGATTATTCTGATGAATACGGAGGAAAACCGGCAGTCGTCAGGAATCTTCATCTCAATGTGAATGTTGATAACATTCCGAAATATTATGACGGGTCAAATCAGAGGTATCGTTACGCGCCGTTGGCCTCAGACTTATACAGCCAGGAGACCTTGGTGGAAAACTGCTGGATTGACGGGCAGATAAAAAATGAGGACGGTTCTGTATATGCTGTCGTCGCTAAAACTTTTATGGGACAGTACCGCAACTGTCTGATTGCCCCCAACATAACAGCAAAGGGTGCGTATGTCTTTTTAGGCTCGAACGAGGGGCTGACAGTTGAAAACTGTCTGGTCAATGGAGCGATTCAAGCAGATCGGATTCTGGGGATATTTGAAGCGTCTTATTCACATGAAAACGTCAAAATAAATAACAGCTTTTATAACTCGGATATCATCGGAGCCTCTGAGGGAAAAGACGCCCAATATGCCAAAGCTGGTGAGGAGCTGAAAAAAGCAGCCACCTTTGCCGAATGGCCAAAGGAAACCTGGAAGATTGTGGACGGCGAGTTCCCAATGCTGCGGGCCTTTACCGACCAGGCGGATACCAGCGCGCTGAGCGCCAAGCTGGACGAAGCTAAAGGCAAAACAGAAGCCAGCTACACACCGGCGAGCTTTGAGGCGCTTCAGACAGCCATCGCCTCCGCCGAGGCGGTGCTGGACGACCTGGACGCTACCCAGGAAGCTGTTGACGATCAGGTACAGGCCCTTCAGACAGCCCTTGACGGGCTCATTGAAGTGCCGGACAAAGCCGGACTGCAGGCTCTGATCACCCAGGCAGAGGCCAGATTGTTGGAGGAAGGCTACACGGCCTCCAGCTATACCGGCCTGCGGACCGCTCTGGAAGCAGCCTCGGCTGTCAATGAAAATCCTGAGGCCAGCAAGACAATGGTGGAAGAACAGCAGACCCTGCTCAACACGGCTTTAGAAGGAATGAAGGAAGCCGCGGACATTACCGTGCTTCAGGCTGAAATCAAAAAAGCGGACAGCTTTGTTCAGAAAAAGGACAGCTACAGCGCAGATTCCTACGCGGCCTTTAAGGCAGCTCTGGAAGCCGCTGGCGAGTTGAACAGCGCGGATACCGAAAAGGATCAGCAAAAAGAAGTCGATCAGGCTGTAGAAAACCTGAAGGCAGCCGAAGCGCGTCTGGTTTTTGTGGGAGACCTGAACCAGCTGCTGGAAGAATACAGCGGCTTAAAGGCGTCGGACTACACCACAGCCGCCTGGACCGAATTTGAGGCGGTGATGGCCAAAGCGTCTGAAACTGCCGCCAAAGGAGACATAACCCAGGAAGAAACCAACAGCACGGCCAATGCCTTAATCGCAGCCAAGGCAGCCCTTGACATGAATAAACTGGGCGATAGGGAGCTTCTGGAAACAGCGGTGAAAGAAGCGAGAGAAGCGGTTAATCCTGAAAATAAGGACAGCTATAAACCAACGACCTACGCGCCCTATGAGGCGGCCTTGGCTGAAGCGGAGACTCTTTTAAAGAAGAACGAGCTGACAGAGACGGAGGTGTCTGAAGCCATCGAAAAGCTGAACACAGCCAGGGACAACGTCGAGCTCAGAGCAGATACCAAAAACCTGCAGGTGCTGTATGACCAGGCAAAGGACAAGGATGAAAAAGCCTATACCGAAGCTACTTACGCCAGCCTGGCACAGGCCATTAAAGCGGCCGAGACAGCGCTTGCAAACCCAGATACCAGCCAGGAAATGGTCGCATCTGCGGAGTCGGCCTTAAGCAAAGCTCTGACAGGCCTGAGGATGCCTGTCAAGGAAACTTTTGACGGTTATGAGGTAATTACGGAGGTTCCGGACGGCACGAAGCTGACAGTAAAAAAAGCCGGAGACATCGGAGCGGTGCAGAACACGATAGCCCAGAAGTACGAAAATGGTACTTTGGCAGCCTTGTTCCACATCACAGCAGAACCGGCCCTGCCCGACGGTATGAAGCTTAAAATCACGCTTAAGATACCGAAAGAAGCCCAGGGTTACGACCGCTATGTTATTTACCACAAGCCTGCAGACAAACGGGAAGAATACCTTGAAAACGTGTCTTTCGACAAAGATCAGAATACATTGACCTTTGAGAGCACCCTGTCGGATTTTGGAATTGTGGGTCTTAAAAATACCCAGGGCGGCGGCCAGCCAGTCAATCCGGATAACACCGGAAACGGCGGCCAGTCCCAGAATTCTGTCAACAGCGCAGGTACTGGAGCCACCGCAGGAGGAACAAAAAACACCAATACCGGTATCGCCGCAGACAACACAGGGGTTTACCTTGCTGTGGGACTGCTGGCGCTGGCAGCCGCAGGCGGCATTGCAGTCAGCAGAAAGCGGATTGGTAAAAAATAAAATAACAAGTTGACCAGAAAGCAGACTTCTGCTTTCGTGTGTACCAAAAGGACACCTAAATCAGGTGTTCTTTTGGTACGTGTAACAGAGATGCTTATCTTTATAAAAGGTTTGAGTACGAAAGGAACATTAATAATGGAAGGTTTAAGGAAAACCAAGCCCGCAAAATGGCTGTGCTTTTTTCTGGCGCTGCTGCTGACACTGACCTGTTTTACCCCCTTTGCCAGGGCAGAGGAAAACACCAGTCAGGAAGCTGGAAACACCGTGCTGGCAGACACTGCACAGCCGGAAGCACAGGCAGTGTCTGAGGAAAAGGGGACGCCGTCCTTAAAGCAGGACGCCGAGGGCAACTACCTTATCGGGTCTGTCGAGGATCTGAATACGCTGAGGGCGGATATTGTCAAGGATATTGAGTATGAAAACGAACACCTGCTGCTGACAGCCGATATTGACGCCGGGAACCTGACCCCTTATCCAGAGCTGCCCCCAACCGATGAGCCCTACACTACAAGCGAAGGTCTCTTCGGCTATATTTTCAGAGGGAAGCTCAACGGTATGGGGCATAAGATTTATAACTTTAAAGACAGCGGCTCCGGCCTGTTTGATGTTCTGGCGCCAGGCGCACAGATTGGTAATCTGACCGTTGAAGCCAATGTGAATTTTACAAAGGACACAAAAAAACTCCGGTCTTCTACTTACGGTGTTATTGCCAACATGATGCCGGGCGCCTGGATACAGCGCTGCGCGACCACGGGTTCTGTCACCATCCAGAGTGATTATCAGGGATATGTAGGCTTTAGTGGAATGGTTGGTTTCGCTAATCCTCCCAAGGAAGCGAACGTCTCCAACAGCAGTGAGTACAAAGGTACTATTGAGGATTCTTATTCCACCGTTGTTTTTACCAACAACACCCAGTCATCAGCCAGTTTTTATGGAATGGGCCCAGGGGTGCAAGTCCTCAAAAACTGTTTCTTTGCCGGGAGCTTTAAGGGCAAGGTTAATAAGGAAATCTCTCAGCCGCTGGCGCGGATGTCGACTGCAAACGAAAATATGGAGAGCTGTTATTTTGACAGCCTAAAGATCAGCACACTGCCTGCAAATGCGCAGGGTGAAAAGGTACCTACCTATAAGATGCGGAGTCAGGAAACCTTTAAAGGCTGGGACTTTGGACAAATCTGGAAAATGGGCGACGATCACCCAGTACTGAACACGGGCTATACCATTTTGAAGGACAAGGTGATCCTGGATACAGAGGTGGTGCTGGAGCCTCGCGTCTACAGCGAAGCCCTTGGCGGTGATTCCACCTTAACCCGTGTGCAGGATATCAAAATAAAGACCGATCTGGGCGGTAATCCACATCAGGTTACCATTGATTATGAGGAGACCCCAGACACCAAAAACACCTTCTATGTTGGTATGATGGGCGATCATGCGCGGGGCCTGGCCCAGTTTGACAAGGTCGAGGTAAAGTATACCGAAAATGATGAGGCAGAGTACTATTTGCCTTCGGATTTTTATAAATACGCTGACCGCAAGCAGGCAGAGGCCTGGGGAAGCTTCACCCAGGATGGGACCGTCCTGTCCGACGATCAAAAACAGGAGCTTATTGACCAGGCTAAAAAGGCCTGCGATTTGATTTTTGACTACAAGCTGGGCAGTACTCCCGATGCGGCGACTGTGGCCAGCGACTCATGGCTTGTTTTTTCTGCGGCGCGTTGTAATTATAAGGTGCCAGATGGCTTCTGGGACCAGGTATACAAGCAGTATGAAGCCCGCTACGCGGCCTATAAGGCGCAGGGACAGGTGGATGGCTTCGACACCTCCGATACCGCGAAAGATGTTCTGGCCATCAGTGCCATTGGATATGATCCCAGAAATGTCGGCGGCTATGACTTGCTGGACGTCATCATTAACCACAGCGGCGACAGGGATTACTTTGCCAGCCAGACAGCTGCGTTCGCCATGTATTCCAACGATTTTGATGAAAGCCAGTACGGCTATAGCATGGCGGACTATGTAAAATCAAAGGTCACGCCCATTGAGGTGGATGCGGACGGCGTAAAGGTTGAAAAAGACCAGGCAGCTGATATGTGGACAATGGCCTGGCAGCCTCTTATGTTTTTCTATGATCCCAACGCACAGGAGGGCAGCGAATGGTATGACCTTAAGCTTTTTGTGGAAGATGGCTTAAACCAGATATCGGCAGCACAGACCTATATGGGTAACTGCTGGGGAGGATACATCAACTCAGCGGATTCTACCGGCAAGCCAAAGTATGATATTACCAACACCTGGACAAACGCCCAGGTTCAGATCAGTGTTGGGCTGGCCGGGATCGACCCCTTTGACGCCCGGTTTGTCAAAAACGGAAATACGTTGATCACACGTGCTGTTTCTTTCTTTGAAGGGGGCCAGGTCGGAGGTGATGTAAAAGGCGGCGAATCCGCCCAGGTAGCACGTGGTTTAAATTCCATTATACGAGCCTATGAACAAAACCCTCATAATTTGTTTGACTGCCGCGACGTTGAAGACTCTACGGTTCAGATTAATAACGCCATTGGCGCTCTGCCGGAGGCGGCAGCCATAACCGAAGAAAAACGCCAGGATTTTGACCAGTGCTGGGAACAGTACAACAAGCTGAACGATACGCAAAAATCGAATATTTCAAATACGAACAAAGAAAAACTGCAGGCCATCTATGAAAAATTCTATCCAGATGAAAATCTTGAGAGTGCTTTGGAGCTTGCGAAGACAGAATTAAGTAAGAGCAATGTGTCTGAAATCTATACTCAGGACAGTATTAACAATCTGAAAGCGGCAGTTGAAGCAGCTGAGAAGGTTCAGAAAGATACCCAGGCGACTTCTGAGCAGAAAGCCGAGCAGGCCAGTAAGCTGAGAAAGGCAGTGGAAGCGTTGGTCACCACGGAAGCGGAGGATATGAAAAAGGTTGAGACTGCCATTGACCAGATCAAACCCTTCACAACCCTTGAAGGCCGTAAGCCGGTAGATACAGCGAAGGACCTTTATGATAAGCTGAAATACGACGAGTCTCGTGAAAGAATTAAAAACAGAGATACGCTCTTGTCCAACGTTACAGCGGTTGAGGGCCTGGAAGCGGCGGGAGACAGTCTTAAAGCAGCTATTGCAGCGGCCAAGGAACAGCTTGCTCAAACAGATAAGTATCTGGCATCCAGCATAGAAGCTGCCAGACAGTATATTACCATCGCAGAGAAAGTAGACGTACAAACATCCACAGTTCAGGAGCTTGCAAATGCTCAGATTACTTTGGAGCGTTATGTGAACGATACCCTCAAAGAACAGCCGGATAAAACGGAGCTGAACAACAAGATCGCAGAGATCACAGAAAAGATGAAGGCTCTCGATGAGAAAGATTATTCTGCGGAAAAGTGGAAAACGCTGGAGGATGCGCTGAGTACGGCAAAAGACGTGGCTGAAAGCAACGATGCTGACGGCGGCGCGGTTACAAGCGCCATTGAAGGGCTGGACAACGCATTTAATGGATTGGAAGAAGATGTGATGCTCGGAGATGTTACAGGAGATGGAAAAATCAATGGACTGGATGTTACATGGGTTATGCAGTACAATGTTGGATCCCGGGCTTTAGATGAAAAGGCTATGAAGGCCGCGGATGTTAATAATGATGGGAAAGTAAATGCTTTAGATGTTACTTGGATTATGCAACATAACGTAGGCTTAAGAACATTTTGAAAGGTGAAAGAATAATGAAAAAACGAAAATTCAGCAAACTAACAGCGATTTTCCTCAGTTTTTGTCTTGTTATGGCTTGTATCTCGCCGGTTTTTGCGGAAGAGAACACCCCCAAAAGAGTAGTTTCCTTAAATATGCAAGGCGGAAACAACGAACAAAAAATCGAGCAAGGGAAAGAGTTTACACTGACCTTGAATTGTGCAGAATCATTTGGTGTTATGAATGCCCAGGTGGTTTACGATAGCAGTAAGGTTGAGTGCGTATCATACGAAACGCCTATAAAGACCGGCAGTAATATGGTTAACGATAACAAAAATATTTCTGCTGTCATGGTTAATATAAGTCAATTGGGTTCTGACATTGTGGCACCTGATACCGTCATCATGTCTATGGTATTTAAAGCAAAAGAAGATGTTACTGGGAAAGTGAACTTTGAAGCTAAAGTCACAGATATGTATTTACTAGATGGCAACCTTGACGGAACTGAAGTAATACCAACAGTTACGAACAATGTAGGAGAGATACTGATCACGGCTCCGCCAACAGACATCACCGAGCTGACCAGCAAAATCGCCGAAGCGGAAGCCGTTGACAGCAGCCTGTACACCGCGGCAAGCTATCAAAACCTGGAAGCAGCCATTGCGGCGGCAAAGGAAATAACCACAGAAAATACAAAAGACGAAGTTGCGGCGCAGGTTAAGGCGCTGGATGATGCCATAAAGCAGCTGGTTAAAGCGGTTGACAAAACGGCTTTAAAAGCAGTCGTCGATGAAGCCAAAACCTACGATGAAGCCCTGTACACACCGGACAGCTACGCGGCCCTGACCAAAGCGGTCGCCGACGCCCAGAGCGTGTTGGACGCGGATCTCGCGGATAACGCGGAAAACCAGAAAACCGTGGCGGACTCGGCTCAGGCGGTTAAGACCGCCATTGCGGCCCTGAGCGCCAAGGGTGACCAGGCGGCGCTGGCGGCCAGCATCCAGGCGGCAGAAGCAGCGCTTGCGCGCGAAGATGTCACCTATATGGACGAAACCAAGGCAAATGTGCAGACAGCCCTGAATGCGGCAAAAGCACTGGTCGGCCAGGAAAATGCCACAGATGCTGAGGTTTCCGCAGCGGTTAAAAACCTGAATGACGCGGTCGCCAAGCTGGTGATTGCAGCAGACGAAAACGCCTTTAACGCAGCGGTTGCGCAGGTGCGCGAAGCCTTCAAGGAAGAAGCTTACACCACCAGCAGCTGGAAAGCGGTAGCGGAAGCCCTCAAAAATGCGGATGCCATGGCAGGTCGGCTGGCAGAAGGCCAGGTGCCGGCAGCAGAAGCGGACAAGGTATTGACCGACTTGCAGAATGCGACAAAGGGTTTAATGGAAAAGGCAACAAAAACCGAAGACCTGACCAAAGCGGTTGAAACAGCTAAAAAATTAGATGAAAGTCATTACACCGCGGACAGCTTTGCCGTTGTAAAGGAAGCCTTAGCCGCAGCCGAAAAGGTTGCCGGAAACCTGAATGACAGCACACAGCAGCAGGTAGATACAGTGGCCACGAATTTGAATGCCGCCGTCTCTAAGCTGGTGACCATCGCCACGGATGAAAAGACTGGTGTAACAGTTAACGGTTTACCAGCAGGTGAAAAGATTATTGTAACGGACAAGATGGCAGATAAAGAAGCATTATCAGAAGCACAAAAAGCAATTGACAGCGCTTCTGAGTTCTCAGATGCTAAGAAAGCGGATATTTTATTCCTTGCAGACATTAAGCCTGAGGTGATTGAAAATGCAGATGGCACCTTTACATTGACAATTCCTCTCACTGAAAAACAGATGGGTTATGATTTGTATTATATTGGTCATAAGGATGAAGAAACCGGTATGTTTATTTGGACTGCTGTAACACCAAAGGATAATAAGCTTACCCTTCAGGTTAAGAGCTTTTCTGAATTTGCGGTGGTTGGTATGATGAAACCGGAAGAACAAAATCCGGGGACTAATCCAAGCGGTGATAATAAGGCTGACACTGTGAATAATGCGACAGGTACGAATGCTTCTGGAAACAACGCGAATACAGGCATTGTTCAGGACGGCAACAGTAGCGTGGCGGTAGCAGTTGGTTTCCTTATTTTGGCAATAGCGGGGCTAATTGCTTACAGGAAAAGATTTAATGCATAGCAAATAAATAAAGGGTGTAAGCCCCTGCTTCCTGGTAACAGGGAGCAGTAACGAATACCCTTACTATAAAGAATTGTTGTATGAGGAGAGAAAATGGAAAACATAAAAAGGAATATATTTAAAGCTTTTACAATTGGATGCATCGTATTAATACTGTCGTGTTTTGTAAATACGGCCACCGTAAAAGCGGACGCGCCGGTTGGAACAGTAACAGTAAGTGTTGAGCGTTTTACTCTGGGGCAAGGATATTTTATTGAGCCGGAGGAAGTTCCGATCTATGCGGGGGATACAGGGGCAGATTTATTGGACCGTGTTTTGGGCGGACCAGATGCTTACGAGACAAAAGAAAATTCCTCATATGGTTTTTACCTGGCAGTTATAAAAAATGCAGATGCTGGTGTCTTGGATATACCTATGTATATTCAGGAAATGAGTGGTTACCGGGTAACAAATGAGCAAAATGACGGCAATAAACATTACCCAGGGCTTGGAGAATTCTCTTATTCTGAAAAATCTGGTTGGATGTACATGGTAAATAATACATTTCCACAACAGGGAATGGGATATTATATTCCAAAGGATGGCGACGTTGTCCGATATCAATTTACGCTCTGGGGAACAGGGAAAGATGTGGGTGATAAATATGATGGCAGTGGAATATTTATTGCAAACAGAGATGCGTTAACGAAGTACATTGCAGAGTTTAACGGACGGGCAGATAAAGATGTGCTTTTATCTATCCAACACATTCAGGATGCTTATGATAATGCTATGAAGATTATCCAGGATTTAACATTGGATCAATCAAGCGTAGACAGTGCTCTTGCGTATTTAAAAACAGCTGTAGATGCACGGAATTTACAGGGAATTAGACTGAACCAGGAAAAAATGAATCTCCAATATGAAACGGAGGGAGAACTTCAGGTGATCTATGATCCTGAAGATTGCAGGGTAGAACAAGGGGTAGTATGGAGCAGTAGTGATGAAAGCATAGTATATGTTGATGGAGGAATTGTGTATGCTACTGGCGTCGGCACCGCCACCATCACCGCCACCCTCGGCGATTTCACCGCCAGCTGTGAGGTCACTGTAAGTGAAGAGAGCGCCGAAAAGCCGCTGCAGAGCATCAGCCTGAATCAATCTGAAGTAAGCCTGGGCAAGGGTAAGACCACTGCGCTCAAGGTCAGCTATAGCCCGGCAGATACGACGGATGACAAAACCGTTACCTGGCGTTCGGACAACGAACAGGTGGCGGCAGTGGACGGAAATGGCCGTATTACAGCGGTGGCCAAGGGTAAGGCTGTGATCACGGCGCAGGTGGGCAGCTTTACCGCGGACTGCCGGGTTACTGTCACAGAGGACGACCCGGTCGATCCGCCGGACATTACCGATGAGGACATTGCCGCGGCCAAGGAAGTGGTTCGGCTGGCGGCGATTCTGAACACCAATGCCAGCCCGTCTCTGGATGAGGTTAAAGTGGTTGAGAATGCCTATAATAACCTGACAAGCGCGCAGCAGTCGCTTTTAACACCAGAACAGGATGCCAATATACAGGTCGCCATTAACAGCGGCTACAGCAAGGTGCTGTCTCGGGTGGTGGCGATATGCGAGCCTGCGGCAGATGCGGTTCAGGCCGTCATCGACAGCGGTGGAAAACCCGACGACCAAAGTCTTTTTGATCTGGTTCAAGCCGAAAAAGCGCTGAATGCCATAGGCGATTACGATGGCTTCTTGACCAAGGATCAGGAAATCTATGATCAGGTTGAAAAGAAAATGAAAAAGGTGACGGGTGCCTTAACGGTGACCAACGCATCGGATAACGGCGTTACCGTTAAAGGGCGTTCCCTGACCCTGCCCTGGACCGTGCAGGTGGTGGCGCAGGCGGTTGAGGTCACAGCAGAGCAGCGGGCTGCCCTCGAGGCGGACGCCCGGTATCTGGAGCCGGCCGTTGAGAGCCAGTATGAAATCAGGCTGAGGGACTTTGCCGCTGCCGAAAGCGCGGACGCCATACCGGAATATGATACCCAGGGCAAGAGCTTTAAAATCACGATGCCCTCCGGCGGTTACACGGCGCCGGGGCTTGGCGAGCACGGCCAGCTGACCCTCCTGCATAACGGCGAGCGCATCGGTTTTGTAGATGAAAAGGGGAATGCTCTGGTCACCTACGATGCTCAGAATAAGCGCTTCAGCTTTTCGACAGACGCTTTTTCGACCTTTACAGTGGTATCCGACAGCCGCATTGCCATTGAAAGCTTTATACTGAGTGATACAGAAAAAACGCTTTTACTGGATATTGCAAATCCCAGCTTTGAACTGAGCGTGTTGAGCTTTAAGCCCTATGATACAACGGATAAAAACAGACTGACCTATACCTCCTCAGACCCGTCCGTGGCCAGTGTGGACGATAAGGGCATTGTCACCGGGCATGTTAAGGGGACAGCAGTGATTACCGCTGAGGTGTGCGGCATTAAAAACCAGTGTACGGTGACGGTAAAGATGAACCGCTATGTGGATTTTGAGAGCTACTGGCCAACCTTCAGGAAGAACAACAGCAACATGGCCATTGTGGACGCCAGCCTGCCAAACGCGGGAAACAACCTGACCGAAAAGTGGATAAACAGCGACATCAACACAGGGGGCAAGCAGATGACTGCCGGCACCCCGCTGGTGGTGGACAACTATATTTTTGTCGCTACCCAGAACAACAAGCTCTACAAGCTGGATAAAAACACCGGCGCTATTGTCAAAGAGGCAAAGCTCGCGAAAAAAGTCGAGTTTTTCTCCTATGCCACCTACGGCGACGGCATGATCTTCGTGCCAGAGGAAGAGGGTACCATTGAGGCCTTTAACGCCGATACCCTGGATTCGCTCTGGCGCACCGAAAGCTTTGGCGGGCAGAGCAACTGCCAGGTTACCTATGCCGATGGTTTTATCTACTCAGGTACCTGGAGCGGCTCGACGAACAAGGGAACCTTTTTCTGTATAGACACCACGAGTAACGGCGAGATTTACCAGACTAATGGTATCCGGCGTGCGCGGTGGGTTTCGGACGATGACGGCGGCTATTACTGGAGCGGCGCCACGGTGGTTGGCGACGCGGTAATCTTCGGCGGGGACTCAGGCGTGGTGCAGTCCCGTAACAAATCGACGGGGGCGCTCATTGACCGGTACGCCACTGGCGGCGTTATCCGTTCGTGTATCGCCTATGACGCCGGAACCAGCGCCCTTTATTTTACAGCGGGGGGGGGCGCCACCGCCAATGGGATCACTGGCGGCGGGAAGGTCTTTAAGCTCGGTGTTACCAGTGACGGGCACTACACAGGAGCTAAAGTTGCCGAACTTCCGGCAGCGTCAACCACATCGCCGGTGGTTTACAATGGCCGTGTGTATGTCACCACTCAGAAGGCGAATGGCTCGGGCCATGAGGAGGATTATAACAAGGCCACGGTCATTGACCAGGGCAATACGGAAAATGGAAAGCTGGCGGTTCTGGACGCGGGTTCTCTCAGCATGATCTATCAGACAGATATCGGCGGCCCGTCCAAGGCCTCACCACTGCTTACAACAGCTTATACGGCTGACGGCCAGCAGACAGTTTACCTCTATATCACGGTAAACAACCACGACGGCGCCATTGTCCGGGTAAAGGACTGGGCAGGTAATACCACGCCGCAGGCCGAGGTGATCTACCGCGCCCCGGGTGATGAGCAGGAATATACCACCACCAGTCTCAACTGTGACGCGGACGGAACCATCTATTACCGGAATGACCGGGGGCACCTCATGGCCCTGACCGGCACCTCGGAGCCTGTCAGAGAGGCGGCGCCTGTTGAAGGGCGTTTGGGAATGCAGAAAGGCAGTAAAGCAGGCAGCGACGGTATGACCGCCAGAGCCTCTGGAAAGACGGCCAGTAAGGCTGAGGATGAATTTAAGCCCTGGGATTTTGACGGGGCCATGCTGCCATACAGCAGAAAAAGGCCGCGGTTGTCCTGGGATGTACGGCGGCTGCCATGGCGGCACTGTATATTACCGGATGCGCGCTCTGGCCGAAGCTGGTTAAGAAGCCATGATGGATAAAGCAGCTGCGGATATCCGCACACAAACGGCAAAAAGAAAACGGACCCTTGTCTCAGCGATGATCATCTTTCTGCTGATCCCCCTGACCATCTGGTTTGGCATCCGGTTTCTGGATGACCGGAGATACCTGTTTATCAGTCTGCTGATTATTCTCTACACAGCCATTCCCTTTGTCATGCGGTTTGAGGGGCGCCGGCCCGACGCGCGGGAGATTGTTGTGATTGCTGTGATGGCTGCTATTGCGGCCTGCGGGAATCTGGCGTTTTTCATGCTGGGACCATTTCAGGCGGGAACAGCGCTGGTGATCATTGCAGGAATATGCCTGGGGCCTGAGGAAGGCTTTTTGACAGGAGCTATGGCAAGGCTGGTCATCAATATGTTTGCCAGTCAGGGACCTTGGACGCCCTGGCAGATGTTTTGCTGGGGGCTTCTGGGCTTTCTCGGCGGGCTCTGCTTTAACAGGGATCAGGAGTTCTCAAAAAAGGAAGTCGATTTTAAGGTGGTCATGGGGCCGCTCATCTGTATCGTGGTATCGCTGGCGCTGGGCTTTGGCATCTGGATTGTCTCAGACGCCCAGGGGCCCTTTGTGGGCTGGTGGCTTTACGGCTTTGGGGCCATTGGCCTGCTGGCCGGGGTGCTGCTCCAGCGCCGCCGCCTGCCCGTGGACCGGCTGACGCTGGCGGTCTTTGGCTTTCTGGCCACCTTTATCATCTACGGCGGTATCATGAACATCGCCGCGCTGGTCATGTCATCCAGTGTTTCCGGCTCTGGCGTGGGCCTTGACTGGGGCTCCATGAAGCTGCTCTATATTTCCGGCGCGCCCTACGACGCGGTACATGGTCTGGGCACCGCCTTCTTTGGAGCGCTGCTTGGGCCGGTGATGATTGAGAAGCTGGAGCGGGTAAAGATTAAATTCGGCCTGTATCATTAAAGGCCGAAAACAATAAAAGAAAGGGAGAAAAAATGAAAAGAGGTATTCAGAAAAAGGGTGTTTTATTATTGGCAATGCTTTTGCTGGCCGTGCTCACGCTGGCAGGGTGCAAGGACCCCATCAGCGGGCTGACAGAGGGCGGCTCTGATGAAGAGGTAGTTCAGCTGGCAGATACAAACCCGCTGCCGGAAAATGGCGTTGTGACAGCCGCGCAGTTCCGCTCCATCCAGGGGCAGGACAAGGTGGTGACCTTTGATGGCAGCACCATGAGCGGAATCCAGTACAGCTGGAGCTTTAACGGCAAGGATATTCACAATCCGGAGGATCAGAACCTCAAGGTCGATTTTACGACAGAGGGGAATACACTCAACAATGTCAAGGCAGCGGCCGGCGATGCCGCCTATGGCCTCGGCATCACCCTGACGGGCAACAAGGGGCTCATCACCGTGCCGCAGCTCACCATTACGCTGCCGGAAAAATGGGATGCAGATTCGGCTGTTTTCTGCAAGCTGAACAACGGGCAGCCGGCAAAAATGAGTAATGTGACCTTTGACAACAGCGCAGAAACCACAAAGATGACAGTGAACATCGTGGAAACTGGCGGGGATTATTATATCGTAGCCGGGAAAACCATCGCGCCGGTTCCCACAACGACGGCTGGAAATCCTGACGGAACAACACCGGGTGACAGCGGAAATACTGGTTCTGGAAGCTCAAGCGGCAGCAGCTGTACCATTTCCATCAGCTGTTCGACCATTCTTAACAACATGGGCAATCTAAAAAGCGGTAAAGAAAGCTTTGTGCCTTCAGATGGTTGGATTTTAAAACCAACGACGGTTCAGTTTAATGAGGGAGAAAGTGTCCATGATGTGCTGCAGCGGGTATGCCGTGACAAGGGGATTCATATGGAATCCAGCTTTACGCCGGCTTATAATTCGGCCTACGTGGAAGGTATCAATCAGCTCTATGAGTTTGACTGCGGCGAGCTCTCTGGCTGGATGTATAACGTCAACGGCTGGTTCCCGAACTATGGGTGCAGCCAGTATACCGTCGAAAACGGCGATGTGATCAATTGGGTTTATACCTGTGATCTTGGCCGTGACGTTGGCGATAACAGCATGTGGTAAAACCATAAAACAGGTGACGGAGGGGACAGTCTGCCCCTCTGTCGCCAGCTTTTAGCTGAGCGCTTTTTTAAGGGCTTCTTTGCAAACTTTTAAAAAGGCGCTTAGAGGAGCTTTCGCATACAACGGCTCTTTTAAGTGTCTTGTCATCCCTATCTTTTCTATGTTGGGTGAAGCGGTGAAATCGTACGGGCAGCATTCGGGCGCGCGCCTGCACCGCTTCATTCAGAAACCATCGTTCTTAATTATTACACAAATAAGAACAAAGGATGTGATGGCACGCGGCGGAAGCTGGCCACCTCTGCTTCCGCCAAGGATTATCTTATAACAATCGAGGGGAGATCGATATGGAAGATTCTTTTTCCGGTTATCATCCGGTCATTAATTTCGGTTATTTTGTCGCGGTGCTTCTTTTTAGCATGTTTATCCTTCACCCAGTGTTTTTACTGATATCGCTCTTTGCGGCCTTTGTCTATTCAGGCATCCTGAAGGGATGGCTTAAAGCGCTGAAGTCCGCCTTGCTCTGCCTGCCGGTGATCATCATCGTGATGCTGATCAACCCCCTGTTTAACCACTATGGCGTTACGATTCTTTTCTATCTTAACAACGGCAACCCCATCACGATGGAATCCATTGTCTACGGGATATTCATGGGCATAACGCTGATTACGGTTTTCATCTGGTTTTCCTGCTACAGCAAGGTGATGACCTCGGATAAGTTTATCTTTTTATTCGGGCGCATCATTCCCGCCCTGTCCCTGATCCTTTCGATGGTACTGCGCTTTGTGCCGAAGTTTATCGCGGAGATCAAGGTGATCAGCAATGGACAGAAATGTATCGGGCGGGATCTGAGCAATGGGAGTATCTTTGAGCGGGCCCGGCACGGGGTGACTATTTTGTCAATCATGATTACTTGGGCGCTGGAAAACGCCATCGAGACAGCAGACAGCATGAAGGCGCGGGGATATGGGCTTAAGGGCAGAACTGCTTTCTCCATTTACCGCTTTGACCGCCGCGACGCAGTGGCTTCTGTCGTTATGCTGGCCGTCCTGGCCTGTGTGATTGCCGGGGTGTATCACGGCTTTGCCTTTGCGCAGTATAACCCGCAGATTAAGATGTCCGGGCTTCAGCCATTGTCACTGGGCAGCTTTTTTACCTATCTGTTTTATTTTATCTTTTGTATGATGCCGGTCATTATCGACGGTGTGGCTGAGTTCAAGTGGTGGTGGCTTAAGAGACGCATTCCTGAAGCAGAGGCGCGGCACGAAGGAGTTGAGGTTATTTGATCCGGCAGACAGTGGAGATTGGCTTTGGGCGGAGCTCGCCCCGGGCTGTTTTGCAGAGAAGCTATGTGCTCAACAACCATTTGAGTGGTGAGGTCGTTATTCCAAAAGGCTTTACGGATATTGAGGTATCGGCCTTTAAAGACATGAAAAATATTACAAGGATTGTCCTGCCCAAAACGCTTTTACATATTGATGAGCGGGCCTTCTGGGGTTGTGAGAGACTTGAGGAGATTATGCTGCCCGATGGGGTGGAGTCCATTGGAGATGAAGCCTTTTACGGCTGTAAGTCGTTGGAATATGTACGGCTTCCCTCTGGACTCAGGATTATTTCAAAGGAGCTGTTTAAAAATTGCCTTAAGCTCAGAACTGTGACAGGTCTCAGATCTGTACGGTGCGTTGAGGATGGCGCGTTCTGGAACTGCCGGTCTCTGGCAGCCATTGAATTTGGCGGGAAAATTGAAGCTATCGGGGTCTACGCCTTTTACCGCTGCGAGAGATTGGAAAAGCTGAGTTTTAAAGGCACGGTGAAGTGCCTGAAGAGCCACTGCTTTGACGGCGCCGGGCTTAGAGAGCTGTTTCTGCCGGAGGGGCTCGAGCAGATCCGGGACGGAGCCTTTCTGCACTGCGGCAGGCTGCGCCGTCTGGTTTTGCCAAAATCCCTTTTGGCCATCGGCAGCTATGCCTTTGCGGGCTGCGCGCATTTAACAAAAATAATATTTCAAGGCGGGGTCCCTGCATTCGGACCGGCCGCTTTCCCTTCAAACGCACGGGTTGTTTGTCGTTGGAATCAGGATTCCCGGCTTCTGATGGAAGCCCGGGGATTTAAATTATGCCGAAAACAGGACGGCTTCGCGCTCTATCTGTACCATTGCCCTGAAACAGCAGTACTCGAATTCGAGACTTACCCCAAGGATACATTTCTCCTGGTCTTTGGCATCCGGGAGATACCGCCAAGAGGCTATTGCGGCCGTGAAAAAATCAGAAAAGTACTCATCGGCGAGGGCGTGGAGTGCATTGGGCAAAAAGCCTTTGCAGATTGTAAGAGCCTGGGGGAGGTTACTTTTCCCAAAAGTCTGAAAACCGTGAGTGAGGGCGCTTTTAAGGGATGCCCTGTGGAAGAATTGATTATTCCGGAAAATGTGGCGTGTATTGAGCGTTTCAGCTTCCGGGACACAAAGCGCCTGAGACGTGTCGATTTTCTTGGAAAGGCTGAGCTGGACAATCAGGTTTTTGCAGGCAGTGCCGTCAAGGCGCTTTATCTGCACCGCGGCATGGCGCTCAGACCCTTTCTTATGCAGGCGGTCACGCTGCTTTGCCAGCCAGAGGAGGAGGGAATGATCGCTTTTTTCAAAAGCATGGGCTACGCGGTATCCGATGCCGGAGCCTGGAAAGCCTTAAGGCTCACGCACTACCGTCAGGTGGTTAGCGTTCCCCCGCCCGGCGCGCTGGTGGAGCCGTCGGTGCGGCATATCGGAAAGCAGGTTGAAAGCTTTCAGTATGCCGGCCAGAGCCGGCTTCGCAAAATCGTGATCGCAGAGGGAACAGAGACAATCGGGGCGGGCGCGTTCTTTAACTGTGACGCGCTGGAGGAGGTGGTGCTTCCGGACAGCCTGAGGCATCTGGAGCACAGCTGCTTTGCGAACTGCCGGAGCCTGGAAAGAATCCGGCTGCCAGAGGGGCTCACTGTTCTGCCGGCCCGGGCTTTCCGGGACTGCAGGCGCTTAAAGGCAGTGGACCTGCCGAAAACTATCAGACTCATTGACCAGGGGTGCTTTCAAAATTGTGAACGGTTGGAGCAGGTCAACTGGCCCGGCGGGCTTTTGAGGATCAACGAATATGCCTTTTACGGCTGCCAGGCGCTGGCTTCGTTCTGTCTGCCGCAATGTGTGTCAATTATTGAAAAAAATGCTTTTACAAACTGTAAGAAGATTAAGTATGTAAAGGCTGGTGCCGGCGTCACGTATTTTTCGCCTCAGAGCTTTGCGTCGCGGACGGTTCTGGAGTGCCCGGAAAATTCCGTCACTCTGAAAATGGCCCGTGAAGCGGGGCTAAAGACCAAGGTATCAGCACTGTACAAAAAATAAAGGAGGCTTGAGCAGCAGAGCTGCTTAAAAAGATATGGCAGAAGTAGAAATAAGGGATTTGATGTTCACCTATCCGGAGATGGAGAATCCGGCGCTTTGCAGCATCAATTTGGAGATAAATGACGGGGATTTTGTCGTTTTGTGCGGCAAGAGCGGCTGTGGCAAAAGTACGCTGCTGCGGCATTTTAAAACAGTGCTCACGCCCCACGGAACACGGACAGGGGAGATTCTTTTTAAAGGGCGCGCGCTTTCTGAGGTGGATATCCGGACACAGAGCTCGGAAATTGGTTTTGTGCTGCAAAATCCAGACAATCAGATTGTGACGGATAAGGTGTGGCATGAGCTGGCCTTTGGGCTTGAGAGCCTGGGCTATGACACGCCGACTATTCGCTTGAGAGTGGCGGAAATGGCCTCTTATTTTGGGATTCAGGCATGGTTCCGGCGGAATGTGAACGAGCTGTCCGGCGGGCAGAAGCAGCTGTTAAACCTGGCGGCCATCATGGCCATGCACCCGTCGCTGCTGATTCTGGACGAGCCTACCTCGCAGCTTGACCCCATTGCGGCTTCTGATTTTTTGGAAACTGTCAAAAAGATTAACCGTGACCTGGGCACTACTATTATCATGACAGAGCACCGGCTTGAGGATATTTTTCCAGCCGCGGATAAGGTCATTGTCATGGACCAGGGTTCGGTTATCGCTCAGGGGCTTCCGCGGGAAATCGGAAAAGAACTGCGGGGTATGGGGCATGATATGTTTTTGTCCATGCCTGCGCCCATGCAGATTTATGCTGGAATCGATAATGAAATGCCCTGCCCGCTGACTGTGCGGGAGGGAAGGCAGTGGCTGTCGGAGCTGTTTGAGGGAAAGCCTGTCGAGAAAAAGAGTATTCCCATTGAGGCAGACCATTTTAAAGAAGCGGAGACCGTTGTCGAGCTGAGAGATGTCTGGTTCCGGTATGATAAAAATCTTCCCGATGTGGTACGCGACCTGTCACTGGAGATCAAGCGGGGCCAGCTGTATGCCCTGGTAGGCGGCAACGGCACCGGCAAAACCACCACCCTGTCCTTGATCTCAGGTATTAACCGGCCATACCGGGGAAAGGTAAAGCTTGAAGGGAGGGAAGTTCGAAAATATTCGGATAAGGAGCTGTTTCATGGCTTTCTGGGCGTTCTGCCCCAGAATCCCCAGAGCCTTTTTGTCAAAAAGACAGTGGAGCTGGACCTGTTTGAGGCCATTGGCGGTACCAATGAGCGCAGGCGCTCCGAATTTGACAGCGACATGGACAAACGCACAGCGGTTGAGGGAATGGCGGAACTGATGCACATCGGACATCTTATGCAGCAGCATCCTTATGATCTCTCTGGCGGTGAGCAGCAAAGACTGGCCCTTGCGAAAATTATGCTGTTAAAACCGCGTATTCTTTTGATGGATGAGCCGACAAAGGGGCTGGACAACCACTTTAAGCGGGAGCTGGCCGAAATTCTCAAGCGCCTCCAGGAGCATGGGGTGACCATCGTGATGGTTTCCCACGATGTGGAATTCTGCGCCCAATACGCCGACACCTGCGGCCTGTTCTTTGAGGGCAGTATTGTGACCGCCAACACCCCGAGAGCCTTTTTTTCGGGAAACAGCTTTTATACGACCTCGGCCAACCGCTTGTCCCGGCATTTGTTTGACAATGCCATTACCGTGAAGGATGTGATCACATGCTGCCAAATGAATCTTTAGACCGGTTTCTGGATGATTTTCTGGAGGGCGGCAAGCCAAAAGAAAAGTATGAGGTAAAAAAAAGAGAGGATGCGGCCCCAGTCCGGAGTGACCGCGAGCTCTGGGTGCCGCCAGCCGATGGCAGCCTGGTGGAAAAGCCAGAGAGCAGGAAGCTGTCAAAACGGACATGGGCGGCGCTGCTGATGATCTTTGTGCTCATTCCCCTCACGATTTTTATCGGTATCCGCATCGGGGACCGCAAGTATTTCTTTATCAGTATGATGATCATGGTTTATTCCATGGTGCCCTTTGTGATGGTATTTGAGGGCCGGAGGCCCCAGGCCCGGGAGCTGGTCATATTGGCACTTTTAGCGGCCATTGCGGTGGCGGGGCGCGCGGCGTTTTTTATGCTGCCGCAGTTTAAGCCTGTCATCGCCGTCGTTATTGTGGCAGGGGTATGTTTTGGCGCCGAATCCGGATTTTTGGTGGGGGCAGTGTCCATGTTTGCCTCCAATTTTTTTCTGACACAGGGCCCCTGGACCCCCTGGCAGATGTTTGCCACGGGCATCATCGGGTTTCTGGCAGGGCTTTTGTTTAAAAAAGGAAGATTAACGATGAAAAAGGGGCCCCTCTGCCTCTTTGGGTTTATGTCCACTTTCTTTATCTACGGCTTTTTAATGGATACGGCCAGTGTGCTTATGTACCAGAGTGAGGTGACCTGGTGGTCGGCGCTGCCCTTATATTTTTCAGGTGCGCCCTTTAATCTGATTTACGCCTGCTCAACGGTCATTTTCCTGTTTTTTGGAGCCAGGCCATTGATTGAAAAGCTGGAACGGATCAAGGTAAAATACGGCCTGATCGAGAACGGATCAGCCGGTAAATCTTAAAAAAATATCCCCATGCCTGTGTCAGGCGCTTTCATGGCCGCTGTACGGTGTTGGAGACAGCGCAGCGGCATAAAAAATATACATTACACAGAGGAAGGAAATGAAATGGCAGAAAACATCAAAAGCACAAACCAAAGGGAGCGCAGTGCCCGACAGCGGCCCCCTGAGCCGAACAGCCAAAACCGGGGCGTCTACACAACGGCCATTGCCAGGCAGAATAAGGTCAGGCATCTGGTCATTGGCGGTGAGTACCGCACCATCGGGTCAAAGGCCTGCATGAATATCACAAAAATCCACCGGCTGGAGCTTGCGCCCTCGGTGATGTCCATCGGAGAAAACGCATTCCGGGGCTGTACACAGCTGGTGGCGGTCAAGATGCCGGGCAGTGTGCGGGAAATCGGCGAGGCAGCCTTTATGGAGTGCCGCAAGCTGCGTGAGATCAATCTTCCCAAAAAGCTGCGGGTAATCCGGCCAAGAACCTTTAAGCTGTGCCGGGCCCTCAAGACCATTGAGCTGCCAGAAGCCCTTGAGGAAATTGGCGAGAACGCTTTTATCGACTGCGACAGCCTCCAGACGGTGGTCATTCCCAGGCAGATCGAGATGATCGCCTTCCGCACCTTTTATGGCTGCAAGCAGCTGCAGCAGGTCACCCTGCCGCCAGAGCTGAAAATCATCGGCCGGGAAGCCTTTGTCGGCTGTTGCTTTCAATCCCTGGCCCTGCCAGAGGGGCTGGTGACCATCGGGGACAGCGCGTTTTTAAAGTGCAAGTTTCTCGAGAGCATCCATATTCCCGAAAGCGTCAGGCGCATTGAGAAGTGGGCCTTTCACGGCTGCCCGCGGCTGAAAAAGGTGGTGCTGCTCCATGATCCCGAGGTCATGGGCGACTGGCTTTTTAACAGAGGCAACACGGTGGTACACTGCAAAAGAAACTCAAAGGTTGACGACTACTGCAAAGAATTTCAATATAAAACCGAGTATGTAGACTGACCGGTAAAAAGAATCACAATTGACAAAGGAGACGTATTTTGGCAGCTTTAAATCAGATTTTCGACCCATCCAGGCGTGATGTAAAAAGGCTTCAGAAAACAGCGGACAGGATCCTGGCCCTGGAGGACGCAATGGCCGCGCTCAGCGACAGCGCCCTCAGAGATAAGACCGCGTTGTTCCGGAAAAGGCTTAAGGACGGAGAGCCGCTGGATCATTTGACCGCCGAGGCCTTTGCGGTGGTCAGGGAGGCGGCGTACAGGGCCATCGGCCTGAAGCCTTTTCCGGTTCAGCTCATCGGCGGGCTCGTCCTGCACGAGGGCAATATTGCCGAGATGAAAACCGGTGAGGGCAAAACCCTGGTGGCGGCCCTGCCCACCTACCTCAATGCCCTGGAGGGCAAGGGCGTTTTCGTGGTGACCGTCAACGATTATCTGGCCAGGCGGGACCGGGAGCTCATGGGGAAGATCCACGAGTTTCTGGGCCTGCGGGTCGGCCTTGTCGTCAGCGGGCAGACGCCGGAGGAAAAGAAAGCCGCCTATGCGGCTGATGTGGTCTACGGAACAAACAATGAGTTCGGCTTTGACTATCTGCGGGACAACATGGCACTCAGCCTCGACAGCCAGGTTCAGCGGAGCCTCCATTATGCCATCATCGACGAGGTGGACAGCGTGCTCATCGACGAGGCCCGGACGCCCCTTATTATCGCGGGGCCGGGCGGCCCCGAGAGCAAACTCTACCGCCTGGCCAACCGCTTTGTCAAGCTGCTGGGGCCAGAGGATTACGAGAAGGACGAAAAGCTGAAAGCCGTCCAGCTGACCGAGAAAGGAATCCAGCGGGCAGAGATGTTCTTCAGCGTGGACAACCTTGCCGATATTGTCAACATGGAGCTTTTTCACTGTATTAACAAGGCGCTTTACGCCCATAAGCTGATGCAGCGGGACAGGGATTATATCGTGGCCGGCGGGGAAGTGGTGATTGTGGACGCGTTTACAGGCCGCACCATGCCGGGCCGCCGGTTCTCAGACGGGCTGCATCAGGCCATCGAGGCCAAGGAAAATGTCCCGGTCAACGCCGAGACACAGACCATTGCCACCGTCACCTTTCAGAACTACTTCCGTATGTTTGATAAGCTCGCGGGCATGACCGGCACAGCCAAAACAGAGGAGGACGAGTTCTCCTCTATTTACAATCTGAACGTGGTCACCATCCCCACCAATAAGCCCATGATCCGGACCGATCATGAGGACGCGGTTTACGCGACCGAGGCGGCGAAATTTGAGGCAGTGACCCGGGACGTCCTTAAGCGTCATGAAAAGGGCCAGCCGGTTCTCATCGGCACCGTGTCCATCGAAAAGTCCGAGGCCCTCAGCGGCTATCTTCAGAGAGAAGGGATTGAGCACACCGTGCTCAATGCCAAATACCATGAGCAGGAGGCTGAGATCATCTCAAAGGCCGGCCAGGCCGGCGCGGTCACCATCTCGACCAACATGGCCGGCCGCGGCACAGACATTGGCCTGGGCGAAGGGGTTCAGGCGCTGGGAGGCTTATACGTGATCGGGACAGAAAGACATGAGAGCCGCCGCATCGACAATCAGCTGAGAGGGCGTTCGGGCCGTCAGGGTGATCCGGGAGAGTCCCGCTTTTATTTATCCCTGGAGGACCCGCTGCTGAGGATCTTCGGCGATGAGCGGATGAAAAAGCTCAGCGAGGTCATCGACCTTCAGGAGGGCGAGGCCATCACCAGCAAAATCCTGACAAAGGGCATTGAAAACGCCCAGAAAAAAATGGAAAGCAAGAATTTTGACGACCGTAAAAACGTTCTGAAATATGACAATGTGATGAACCGGCAGCGTGAGATCATCTACAAGCAGCGCCAGCAGGTTCTGGACGGCGAGAATATACACGACCAGATCCTCGCCATGGGGCAGCGTATCTTCGCCTCAGTGCTGGACATCTTCATGAGCGATCCCATCGCTGACCACTGGGATATCCAGGGACTGAAGGAGGCCCTGGGCAAATCCTTTTTTCCAGAGACCGATTTTAAGTTTGTCGATACGCTAAAGAGCCGGGAGGCGCTGGAGCAGGCTCTCGGCAGTCTTTTCAGCAGCCATCTTGAAAAACTTTCGGCCAAAATCGGCCGGGAAACACGGGACGCCCTTGAGAGAGAGGTGCTTTTAAAAGCCGTGGACATGGCCTGGATGGACCATATCGACAACATGGACCAGCTAAAGCAGGGAATCGGCCTCAGAAGCTACGGGCAGAACGACCCCGTAAAGGAATATACCAAAGAAGGCTTTGCCATGTTCGACGAAATGGTTCAGGAAATCCAGGAAAACACCATCAGGACGCTGCTGCGCTGCCAGGCGGACAGCTAGCGCCAAAAGGCCCTCAAGCGTGTTACAGAACGCTTGAGAGCCTTTTTTACGCACGACAGAAAAGGATTGCATTATTGATTGAAAACGGTTATAATTGTACTGAAAGAAGAAAATTATTCCCCGAACAGTTGGCGCGGTTCATAGGGAAACAGGACAATTAAATAAAAAACAGGGACAATTGTTGTCACCCTGAATAAAAAACACTGAAGGCTCATTGGAGCTTTTGGTGTTTTTTTGTTTGGTCTTATGGAGAGGAGTCCAGGATGAAAAAGAGAATTACGGCAAAGGCACTGGCAAAGTACATCGCGAAGCACCCCGGGGATTTTGAGGAGGTCGATACCGGATACCGGAGCAGGAACGGCGAAAAGCCTGTGAAAGAGTGGATTTATCACGGCCATAAAAAGCATGTCTGCATTCACTGCGGCGGTAAGCTTGCGGAAAAAACCCTTTCCATAAAGGAAAAAGACGGCCGGCTTAAAATCGTCAATGGCTTTTATAAGGAGGTCGAAACCGGGGACGGAACCCTCTATCTTTTCTGGGTATGCAGCAAAACCTGCCTGGAATGTGACCGTAACCAGCGGGTGTTCCCCTTTTTTATCCTGCGCTGGATGCGCGTGCTCCTATACACCGTGGCCGAAGTGCTGCATACCCTTTTTACCAGAGAGGAGCTGCGCAGCCCGGGCCGGCTGCTGCCCAGACGTGGCCGCCCCTGGCACGAGGTGCCCTTTTATGGCGAATACTCCACAGTTTACCGGTGGCGGAAGCGCTATTTTGAAAATCTATATTGTTAAATAAATAACTATCAAATTCTATTTTCGCGCTTTGTAAAAGTAAAAAATTTGTTTTAGAATGATACCTGTAAGATAAAGAGCGGTACCGAGCGTACCGGAAACAAAATCATTTTAATTTACAGGAGGTTTACAATGAATCGTAAACAAATGCGCGAAAGAAACAGGGATACGGCAAAAAAAGCAGGTGCAGGCAGGTGTGCTTCGTGCGCCCAAAAATTCCAGGCCCCGGCACAGCTCACACTTGGTGGGGCCGCCGGGCACATCGTGGTGGATATCCACCTGGCCGCCAATCCGGAAAGAAACCCCGGGCAGTGGTATCTGGGCATGGAGCCGCTTACCGAGACCAGCGCCTTTTTAAGAAGGATGAAGGCAGAGGGCATCATCATAAGCAAGCACGATTTTTTCCGCTGGCTGCGCGCCAGAGGCTACCTGAGAAAGAACGCGCCCGGCACCTTAAACCAGGTGAGCCAAAGGGCGGCGGCCATGGGAATCCTCAGAATCGGAAACCAGACAGCAGCCTGTCCGGGGCGCAGGCTTTATCTGACGCCGGCCGGCTGTGTCTATTTTGCGGACAGGCTTAAAAAGGAGGCGGCGTCCGCATGAACTACCTGACCGAGTTGCTCGCCTTTTTCCGCTGGATGGAGCAGCAGCGCCTGAGCCCTCTGCTCCAGGCCTTCTGGCATTACCTCATGTACTTTAATAACCGCGCCGCCATAAAGGGCGCCGACGGCTTCTGGTACTGGCCGGTGGAATTCCGGGTGCCCAACAAGCTGTTTCAGGACGCCCTGGGCCTTAAAAACCGCCAGGCCCTCTGGACACAAAGGCAGACGCTGATCCGGAAGCAGCGCGTGACGTACACTCCCGACGCGGGAAACCGGGCGGGACAATACCGCCTGATCCCCTTTGACAAAGGCCTGGCCCCGGCCAGCATCGCCGCCGGAGAGCGTCAGGAGCCGACGCTCGTATGGACACAAACCGCTACAGAAAGCGGACACGGGGCGCAACCGTATATAAATAATATAAACCCTAAACAGGCATCTCTGTTCTATTATAATCAGGAGGAGCCGCCCAATACCCACAGCATCCACGGCTTTAACCTGCTCCCGCCGCTCACCGAATCCGAGAAAGCCGCCATCCAGGCCCTGTATCCCGGTGACAGTGTGGCCGCCTTTAACGCCATGTGGGCCGCGAGAGAGGCAAAGCAGAAAGGAGAAACCACATGAACCGATACGGCACCGGACCCGGTCTGGTCCGCAGAAAAAGAAGCTACATGGTCGAGGCCGAATGCCTTATGAAAGCCGGCTTTTACGCCCGCAGCGCCGAGGAGGCCGAGGACCTGTTTAACGACCTCAGCGCCGCCGTCGAAGACCGCTTTCCCGGCATTGTGCTTGAGATTACAGACGTCTATGAGGACGAATAGGAGGCTTATTTGAGTAACTACAAGGTGATTGACGATTTGGTAAAAACCTGTAA
>ERZ781275.149-NODE-149-length-85371-cov-4.810610_pt1 | contig 85371 bp, 83 predicted proteins | sample MGYA00375853_ERZ781275 | MGnify/ENA primary metagenome ERZ781275 (study PRJEB29790, sample SAMN03653691) | human gut metagenome | host: Homo sapiens | place: USA: Dallas, Texas | collected 2012-07-23 | study: EMG produced TPA metagenomics assembly of the Gut...
CTTTGCGGACATTTAAGAAGATATAAAAAGATAGTCAAAAAGACATATATAATTTATTTGAAATCACAACAAGCATTTCCGTGCTATACTTTATACGTTATGTTTTCTTTCTTATCACCTATCCCACAACGTTATAAATCATTTATGTTAACGTGTGATAGTTTAGTGTAAGTAAAAATTTGAAAGCTATTGCATTAAAATTTTAATTGTGATATATTGTTAATTGATAAAGGGCTTGTTATCGAAAGAGCAACACCTGTTACATTTTTTTGTAGCAGGTGTTTTGTTTTATATGAGAGGAGAAGAACATGAAAATATTAAACCCTGTAAATGGCTATGTAAAAGATATTGAGGAATCAAGTGACCCATCCTTTTCACAAAAAATGCTAGGTGATGGAGTATGCATTGAACCAAAAGATAAACATATCTATTCTCCCGTGAAGGGGAAGGTTGCTATGGTTTTTCCAACGAAGCACGCCTTGGGAATCAAATGTGATGATTTAGAATTTATGCTGCATTTAGGTGTAGATACAGTTGAATTACAAGGAGAAGGCTTTGAATGCTTTGTTAAAGCAGGAGATCAAATTGATTGTGATACATTGCTAATTGATTATGATTATGAAAAAGTAGCTGAGAAAGGTTATGATACTGATATTATCTTCATGATTTTGAATAACGATACAAAAGAATTAAAAAAATCATTGGGATATAAAAATAGGAAAGATGAAATAATATCAATTATTTAATAGGTAAATATATGAAAATAGAACAAATTATAAATAATAATGTTGTCATCACGAAGAATAAAAAAGGGAAAGAGACTGTTGTCATAGGGAAAGGTATTGGATTTAATGGCAAAAAGGGAGATCCTATTGATGATAACAAAATTATAAAAACCTTTATGCTTAACGATGAAAAAGAGAAAAATAGTTTTTCTCTAATGATTGATGAAATTCCTTATGACATTATCGAATTCGGAATTGAAATATGTGACTTTATTACTTCGAGATGTTCAAAAAAAGTCAGTAAAAGGATTTTATTACCTTTAGTCGATCATCTTTCTACAACTATAGAAAGATATCGCACCGGTATATCTTTAAAAAGCGAATTATTGTGGGATATAAAATATCTTTATCAGGAAGAGTATGAGATTGCTGTAGAAGTTTGGAAGATGATGAATGAAAAATTCAACATAAAAGTTGATATCAATGAGGCGTGTTATATTACTCTGCACATTGTGAATTCGGAAATGGATTTGGATATCAAGGATGCATACAAGGCGACGGCTATTATTGATACAAGTGTAAAGATTATAGAAAAGCATTTTAAAATAAGTCTGAAAAATGAGAGCTTGGATTTTCAAAGGTTTATTACACATTTGCAGTTCTTTGCGAAGCGTATGATTCAAAATACATTATTATCAAATGATGATATGAAAATGCTGCTCTTTATGAAAGAAGAATATACGGAAGAGTATGAATGCGCTATGGTTATTAAAAATAAGATACAAGAAAAGATGAAGGTTGATATAGATGAAAGAGAATGTGTTTATCTAGCAATTCATATTTCTCGATTACTTAAGTAGTCGGGTTAATATAAAATCGGAGGTGAGAATTGTAAACGATAAATGGGGGTTACTTTATGAGGCCAAACCATTTTAATTGATTACTATTGGAGGAAATTACATGAAAAATTACAAAGAAATAGCTGAGAGTATTATTGAATTCGTCGGTGGTAAAGAGAATATTACATCGCATACGCACTGCATGACCAGACTGAGATTTGTATTAGCAGATACTGGAAAGGTTCATGAGGATGCAATCAAAGCACTACCTGAAGTTCAGGGGATTGTCAATAAGGCCGGGCAATACCAGCTGGTTATCGGGCCTGAGGTTGATAGTCTTTATGATCAAATCAATTTGTTGTGTCCAATGAAGGACATTGATGAAAAAACGGTGGAGAAAGAAAGCAAGGAAGAAAAAAAGTCATTATTCAATACAGTGCTAAGCTATGTCTCCGGTTCCATCGCACCTGCCTTATCTGTTCTTATAACTGCAGGATTCACAAGTGCATTTTTAACACTGTTTGTCCAGTTTGGATGGTTAAGCAATGAATCGCCTACCTATCTGATTTTTAACCAATTGCAAAGCTTAGGCTTTACGTATTTGCCGGTAATGGTTGCTTTCGGTGCTGCAAAAAGACTGAAAACAAATGAATATTTAGCTGCATTCATTATATTGGTTCTATCCAGTGAAGCAATCACAGGTGTAGAGGGCTTATCCTTGTTTGGAATTGATTTAATGACAGTAAATTATGCTTCCAATATTGTTCCGGCTCTATGTATGGTACCGATCATGGCTATTATAGATAAAAAGATAACGTGTTATATTCCTAATGTAGCCAAGGCGGCTTTCAAACCGTTTGTTTTGGGAATCTTAACATTTATCGTTACAGTTTTTGTAATAGGACCTTTAGGTGCTATTGTCGGCAATCTTTTAGGGGAATTCTGTATCTGGATATCAGGCTTCGGTGGTTTCAGTATGGGAATCTTATCAGCACTGCATCCGATTTTGGTTATGTTTGGTGTCCATACTGTTTTAACTCCTATATTCATTTCAGAAACAGCTTTATATGGCTACTCCATTTTATCCGCAAAAGCATTAGCTGGGAATTTTGCAATGGCTGGCGCGGCACTCGCTGTGGGCTTTAAAGCACGTAAATTAGAAAACAAATCATCAAGTATCACCGCTGGAGTAACTGCATTACTCTCTGTTACGGAACCTGCTTTATATGGTACTTTATTAAGATTGAGAAAACCATTTATTGGCGCCATCATAGGTGCCGGTCTTTCTGGAATTGCATTAGGACTGTTTCATGTGAAGTGTTATGCAGGAGGACCTAGTACAGTATTTACAATGGCTTTATATATGGGCGGGGATTCCATGACAAACTTCTATCTGGCCTGCTTATGTGCAGTATTGGCAGTCGTATTTGGGTTTATCGCAACGTGGCTTATTGGTTTTGACGAAGAATAATCAGTGAAGATAGGCGACTATCTTCCTTTTAAATAAAGGAGAACAAAATGAAACAATTTCCGAAAAATTTCTTATGGGGAGGCGCAACAGCAGCCAATCAGTTTGAAGGCGGCTTTCTTCAAGGAGGAAAAGGCTGGTCTGTAAGTGATGTAGTAAAAGCAAAATTTCATGTTGATGTGAAAAATTACAAAGCACATACTGAAATTAGCAGTGAGGATATTTATGAAGCGCTGGCCCATCCGAAGGACCTGATGAACTATCCCAAGCGAGAAGCCAGTAAATTTTATTATAACTATAAAGAGGATATACGATTGCTGAAAGAGATGGGCTTTAAAGTCTATAGGATGAGCATTTCATGGTCACGTATTTTTCCGAATGGAGATGATGAATATCCCAATGAAGAAGGCCTGCAATTTTATGATAATATTTTTGATGAATGTAAAAAGTATGGAATAGAACCATTAGTTACCATGTCACATTATGAACCACCATTGCATCTGGTTTTAAAATACGATTGCTGGTATAATCGTAAAACAATTGATTTCTTTTCCAAATATGTAGAAACCATTTGCAAAAGATATAAAGGAAAGGTGAGGTATTGGATTACGTTTAATGAAGTTGATAGTATGATACGCCATCCCTACACCACAGGTGGTCTGGTGAAAGACAGATTTAAGGGGAAGAATTGGGATGAAGTGATATTTCAAGCAATGCACCATCAGTTTGTAGCAAGTGCTATTGCCACAAAGATATGTCATGAGATTATTCCTGATTCAAAAGTAGGCTGTATGCTTACAAAACTAACTTATTATCCATATACATGTAAGCCTGAAGATGTTTTGAAGGCACAACTGAAAATGAGGTCGATTTATTGCTATACTGATGTGCAGGTATTTGGTGAATATCCAGCCTATCTGTTAAGCATGTTTCGCAGGCAAGGATTAAATATAAAAATGGAAGAAGGCGATCTTGAACTTATAAAAGAGAACGTGGTGGACTTTGTATCTTTTTCATATTATATGTCAAGCTGTGTAGCAGAGGATGAATCAGGCTTAAATGTAACTGCCGGAAATACCGTTCTTGCTTTGAAAAACCCATATTTGGAATCAAGTGAGTGGGGATGGCAATTAGATCCGATCGGTTTAAGAATTTCTCTGATTGATTTGTACGATCGATATAGAAAACCCTTGTTTATCGTCGAAAACGGGTTAGGTGCGAAAGATGAACTGGTTATTGTGGATGGCGTAAAGACGGTAGTCGATGATTATAGAATCTCATATTACGAAGAACATTTTAAACAGATGTATAAAGCGATTTATGAAGATGGAGTAGAATTGATGGGGTATACATCCTGGGGGTGTATTGATTTAATTTCAGAATCTACAAAACAAATGAGTAAACGCTACGGATTCGTCTATGTGGATGCGGATGATTATGGGAATGGCTCATATGAAAGATATAAAAAGAAATCATTCTACTGGTATAAGCGAGTTATTGAAACAAACGGAAGTTGTTTATTTGAAGATGAAGAAAAAGCATGAAAGAGAATAAATGTTGAATACGGATAATGTAAAAATTTTTACTCGCGCGCAGCGAGAGATTGGAGGGAATTATGAATAAGGATTTTTTATGGGGTGGAGCAACTGCTGCTAATCAATATGAAGGAGGATATAATAAGGGAGGTCGCGGCCCTAATACCTTTGACTGTATGGGCAGTGGAAGCTTTAAAAACATAAGAAGGATATCCTGTAAAGTAGATAATAAAATCGTATGGATACCAAGAAATTCCTCTCTTCCAAATGGTGCAAAAGGCTGTATTGCAGATGGTGCTTATTACCCAAGTCATCAGGCAACAGATTTTTACAATCATTATAAAGAGGATATTGCATTATTCGCAGAGCTGGGCTTTAAATGTTACAGGATGTCGATAAGCTGGACTAGAATTTTTCCTAAAGGTGATGAAGAGAAACCAAATGAAGAAGGATTACTGTTCTATAAAAATGTATTTAAAGAATTATTAAAATATAACATTGAACCAATTGTTACTTTGAATCATTTTGATATGCCATTGTATTTAGCAAATTCGATAGAGGGCTGGAAGTCGAGAAAAACAATTGAGTATTTTGAAAAATACTGTAAAACAGTAATAAAGAAATACGCAAGCTATGTTAAGTATTGGATTACATTTAATGAAATCAATTTTATGTTTAGCTGGCATACTCTTGGAATATCAAGTATGGATGAGCAAACCCGGTATCAAGCTTTACATCATGTTTTTATAGCGAGTGCAAGAGTTGTGCAGTGGTGTCATGCGAACTATCCGCAAAAGAAAATCGGAATGATGTTTTCGATGCCGATTTCATATCCGGAGGATTGCAATCCTAAAAATGTATTAAAAACTTATCAGGAGATGAATAATGAATTTTTCTTCTCCGATGTACAATGCAGGGGATATTATCCCAAATATAAATTAAATGAATTTATCAGAAAAGGAATTGTAATAAATAAAGAAAATACGGATGATACGGATTTAAAAAAAGGTGTAGTGGATTTTATTTCTATTTCTTATTATCACAGCGGTGTAGTCACAATACGTGAAAATGCTGAAACAACAGGTGGAAACCTTATACAGCTCGTTAAGAATCCATATTTAGATGCAAGTGAGTGGGGTTGGCAAATAGATCCTTTAGGCCTTAGAATCGCATTAAATCAAATCTATGATAGATATCAAAAACCGATTTTTATTGTTGAAAATGGTTTAGGTGCAGTGGATGAAGTCGTGGACATAGATGGGGTTAAAACAGTTGAAGATGATTATAGAATTTATTATTTTAAAGAACACCTTAAGAGCCTGATGGACGCTATTGAGTATGATGGAATAGATGTTATAGGATATACTGCATGGGGATGCATTGATATCGTTTCAGGCGGGACTGGTGAGATGAAAAAAAGATATGGTTTTATTCATGTTGATATGGATGATCATGGTGCCGGTAGCTTGAAAAGAACAAAGAAGAAATCATTTGACTGGTATAAAGCAGTGATAGCATCTAACGGAGAATGTATACGGTAATTGGAAACAGTATTTTAAAGCTCTTTTATATTTATACAAAAGAAGTGAGTCTTCGTTTTCTAAATAAATTAAGGGAAATGTACAGAGGCTCTTGCCCGCTTTAGAATACAGGTATGAAAAGCGAATAAGGAAGACGTAAATCCCAATGATTCAAAAGCTTTATTGTTCGCCTCCTACTGATTAGCAGCGGTGCATGTAATTGCTGCTATCGGTTCGTTAATACATAGGAGGTGATATTTTACAGCACTCCATGCCTTATGTGAAAAAGGATATGATATAACGGTAGGAAAATAGGTAAAGTAAAATCGTCAGTTAAGCTTCCCCTAAATTCAGGCATTTTAATTTCTTTTTCATCTATATTCATCCATAATATAAGCAGCATTGACAAAAGTGAATGATTTTCTATAGGAATTTACGCCAATCTGTTTTATAATCATAACGTCAGGGATGAATGTAATAGAAAAGGAGGAGCTTATGCTGAACAAGGAAAAGATTTATATCACCGGTCACAGGCATCCGGATACGGATTCCATCGCATCCGCCATCGCTTATGCGAAACTGAAGCAGCGTCAGGGCTTTCATGCGATTGCCTGCCGCCTTGGTCCGGTGAATGCAGAAACAGAATATTTGCTTGAACGCTTCCACATGGATTTGCCTATGCTGTTCGAGGATGCGCGCGCCACTCTGGATGAAATCGACATTGATGGCCCACTGGCAATCAGTCCGCAGACGACCATTATGGAAACACTGGAGCTGATGAGCGAACAGAACAAGCAGTCCTATGGTGTTATCAACGCACAGGGGAAACTGATGGGGATGGTTACCAAATCAGACCTTGCTACGGTTGGTTTAGGAGATACTGCTGTTGCCATTCAGCTGCTGCAGGAAACACCACCGGAATACATTGCGAAAACGGTGAGTGGGAAAATGGTGTATATGGATAAAGCATACCATTTTAACGGAAAGACAAGTGTTATCGCGATTGCCGAAACAAAGCTGAACAACTATGAATTACAGGATCGTCTTGTCATTGTAGGGAATGACTCGGAAGCACAGGAAGCAGCGATTCGCAAGGGAGCAGGAATTCTGGTCGCGGTTTGGACAGAGCATATTGAAGAGAGTGTAATTGCACTTGCGAAGGAATACCACTGTCCGATCATCTTATCCGGACATGGAACGATGAATACCTCTCGTTATCTGTTCTTTTCTCCACCGGTCAAGCTGCTTATGAAAACCGATCTCGTCAGCTTTAACAAAAATGAATTTGTTGATGAGGTAGGAAAGAAAATGCTGAAATCAAGATACCGCAGCTATCCGGTAATTGATGATGAAAACCATCTGATTGGCTATGTTTCACGCTACCACATTTTAAATCAGCATAATAAAAAAGTCATCTTGGTGGATCACAATGAATATGCACAATCTGTGAAAAGCATAGAAAAGGCTGATTTGCTGGAGGTTGTGGATCATCACCGTGTATGTGACATCTCCACAAACCGTCCAATCTCCTTCCGTAATGAAATCATCGGCAGTACGGCATCCATCATAACTTCGATATATCTGGAAAATCAGATGAGTATACCAAAGGATATTGCCGGTCTGCTGCTTGGTGCGATACTCTCTGATACACTGAAATTCAAATCGCCGACAACAACAGCTAAGGACAAAGGGCTTGCCAAAATGCTGGCAGAGGTTGCAGAGCTGGATATTGATGTATTTGCGAAAGAGATGTTCAAGGTAAGCTCCAATATCAGCAATAAGACACCGCGTGAGCTGCTGAATCAGGATATCAAAAAATTCGAGATTGACGGCAGAACGGTTATGATTTCACAGGTAATTGCTTATCAGGTAAGTGAAGCTAAGGAAATTGAAGAGACTCTGCAAAGCGAAATGGAGAAATTCGCACAGGAAAAAGGACTTGATCTTCTGGTTGTTGCATTTACCAGTATACTGGAGAACGGCTCTGTCTTCTATGCCGCAGGAGAAATCGCAGATGTAGTTGCAGAAGCGTTTCCGAACCACTTTGAAGAAGAGCATAGCTTCCAAGAGGATATATTATCCAGAAAAAATCAGATTGTACCATTGCTTTCTCGTGCAATCATCAATTCTGTACACTGATCATCAAAAAAGACAATCACAAGTCGGATTGTCTTTTTTATAACAGCTACGTTTCGATCAGCAGCTGATTATCTATTTTGCGCTTTCAATATAGTCCTTAACATTTTCCTCTACAACAGAAAATGGTGCTGCTCCGCTTTTCAGAATTGCTTCATGGAACTTTTTATCATTGAATTTATCCTTCAGCTCTTCCTGCGCATCCTTTTTCAGGTTGGCAAGCTGAACATATCCTACATAATAAGAGAGGAATGCTGTTGGATTTGCCTGCAGCTGGTTATAGAAATCACTGATATCTGTAACCGCAAGCCCATTTTCCTCAAGGAATTTCGCAGCGTCTTCCTTTGTCCAGCCTTCATAATGAATACCGATATCAGCAAGTGCGACCAGGCAATCCTGATAGACAACCATGTTCTGCTGCAGCTTTACAGCATCCGCAGAAACACCGTCAAGATACTGCAATGCATACAGCTCTGTATAGGTGGCATAGCCCTCAGTATAACCAAGGAAGCTTGCCATACTGTTTCTCCATGGGTCCTTCACATTCTTGTAAGCATATGCAATCTGATACATATGTCCCGGAATTCCTTCGTGTGCAACGGTGGAGAAGGTTTCCAGTGACTGCACATCCAGTGCATCCTCTAGCATATTCACGCGAATCTGTTTTGGTGTTGTACCATCCAGTGCAGGAATGTTGAAGTAAGCCGCAACACCGCCGGATGCAAGATCCTCACCGATGGGCTTGATTTTATAATCCAGTGCTCCTACGGATGGGAAGTCATCCTTACAATCATTTTCAAGGTCCTTCAGCATGCTTTCAAAGTCCGTATATTTGGTTTTGATTTCTCCGTTTGCATATTCATCATACAGATTCTTGTTTTTTGAAATTACAGACTGTACTGCAAGCAGAGATGATCTTGACATACTATTCAATTCTTTTTTGATATCCTCAATCGATTTGTCTGTACCTGTAGCCTGCTTGAACAGAAGCTCATAGTATTCTTTTCCATTCTTCATATGGCTAAGTCCCATAGCATTATTTTTAGAGGAATCCAGCTCCTTCATGGTTTTAATGATATCACTGTAAGCAGGAAGGAAATACTCCTGAAAGGCTTTCTTCAGCTCTGCCTTGTACTGTCTGGTTTTTTCATCCCCAAGCTTCAGGTTATCAATACTTTCGTTCAGACCGGTAAGTACGCTGCTGTTGACATCCTCCTTAACAACCTTCTCACAATACTCTTTTACAGATTTAATATCCAGCATCAGTGTACCTTTTTCTTCTTGCTTTTTTGTGTATTCAAGAAGACTGTCCATATATGGACGTACGGATTTCATCAATGTAATAACATCCTTTACATCCTGCTCATTGCGCAAAGTCCAATCGGAGAACAGGGTTGGCAGCTGTGTGTGCATACCTGTCATGGACTCCAGCGGCATACTCATATAATCGAATTTGGAATCATTCATTTCCGTTGTGTAATCCAGCATATAGCTGTAGACATCATATGTTTCCTTCTGATCATCACGCAGGTCTTCACGGTCAAACTCCTTAAAAGCCTTTGCGGATTTCTCGTTCAGCGCTTTGTTTTCCTTCATGGTTGCTTCATTCAGCTCTTTATCGATCTGAATTTTGGTCTTGCTTATATCCACACCATAATCCTTAGGATTCTCCAGAATAATGTGCGTGTTCGGATAGCTTTGTTCCATTGCTTCCACGAATTCCTGCTTCATAAATTCATCGAACTTTTTCTGTTCTTCGCCGGTATCCTTTTTTGAGCATCCGGTGAATGAAAAAGCCATAACTGCAGATAACATCAGCAATGTTATTTTCTTTACGTTCATATTTCCTCCATTTTCTCTAGTCTCTAGGTAGCGTACACTTGTGCTACAGATATTTTATGTATCCTACTTGTTATTATATCGTCTAATCATGGATTCCACAATGAATTATCCGCCGAAACCGATTTAAGTTTGGAATGAAGTTGTCGTGTTGAGCGGTTTATGCTATCCTATTATAGAAAAGAGTTGATGATTGTGCATGAACGACAAACAAAAATACTGGAGCTTCTTTCTCAATATAAAAAGATAGAGGTAACGAAATTATCAGAGCTTTTATCTGTTTCACAGGTCACGATTCGTAAGGATCTCATGCAGCTGGAGAGCAGTGGTCTGATTCTGCGGGAGCATGGATATGCGGCATTGCATGACAGCGATGATTTAGCAAACCGGCTCGTCTATCATTATGAAATCAAACAGAGAATCGCGCAGCTGGCGGTAGAGGATGTGCAGGATGGGGAGACACTCATGATTGAGTCTGGTTCCTGCTGCGCACTGGTAGCTCTGGAAATTGCAAAAACCAAAAAAGATGTGACGGTGATTACCAATTCTGCTTTTATCGCTGCGTATATACGAAAACAGGGTTCTGTACGAATCATCCTGTTGGGTGGCGAGTATCAGCAGAGCTCACAGGTTATGGTCGGCCCGATGACGAGAAGATGCATGGAGCCGTTTTATGTGGATAAGCTGTTTATCGGTACGGATGGATTCACGAAGGAATCCGGTTTTACAGGAAATGATTATATGCGCAGTGAAACTGTACGGGATATGGCACAGCAGGCAAATCATGTGATCGTTGTTACTGAATCTCTTAAATTTTCACAGAAGGGACTTGTTCAGCTGATAGACACCGCGCAGATCCGTACGGTTGTCAGTGATGATCATATACCCGAGGAATGTGAACAGTTTCTCATGGAGCATGGTGTTGAGGTAAAAAAAGTGAAAAATTAAAAAGGAGCATATGCTCCTAAAGAGACTCTTTTTTACGATAGGGAAGTTGTATAAAAAAGATTTCAGTTCTATTGAAGAATACAACAGATTTTAAATTCTCTTAATTTTATTTACCCAAAATTGAGTAAGAGCCCTAAAAGAAACAGTCAATCCCCTGTTTATGGAAGATCTGCTGGTACTCCTTCAGGTCCTCCGGATACAGGGCTTTTTTATGCTTCATTTCATAGTTGCGATCCAGCATATCATATTTCTTCTCACCAAGCTGATGGAACGGAAGCAGCTGTACGCGTGTAATTGCAAGTGATGATAGCAATGCAGCCAGTCCTTTCGCATCCTGTAGGGAGGCATTAAACCCCGGTATGACAGGTATGCGTGGCAGTATGCAAAGCTTCTTTTGAATAGCCCAGGAAAGGTTTTCAAGAATTTGATCATTGTATACCCCCGTACCGAGATAATGCTGTTCTCTGTCATAATGCTTGATATCAAACAGCAAAAGGTCAAAGAGTGGGGAAAGCTGTTGAAATACAGCGGATGGAACATGGCCGGTTGTTTCCACCGCGATATGAATTCCTTCCTGCTTCAGCTGCAAGGCAAGTGCTTTTGTAAATTCCGGCTGTAGCAGTGCTTCACCGCCGGAAAGGGTAACGCCACCTTGGGATTCCTCATAAAATTCCCGGTCCTGAAGACAGTATGAAACAACCTTTGATACCTCTTTAAATTCTCCCTGCGCATACAGGGCTTTTGCATTACAGACAGTCGTACAGCGTAGACATCCAGTGCATAGCTGTTCGTTGATACTGATTCGCTTGTCGATCAGCTGCAGGGCTTGCTGTGGACATGTCCGGATGCAGGCGCCGTCCTGTATACAGCGTGCAGCATCGTGGAAAAGCTGTACCTGTGTAAGCTGGGATTCCGGATTGGAGCACCAGCGGCAGCGAAGCGGACAGCCCTTCAGAAAAACGGTTGTACGTATACCGGGGCCATCGTGTATACTGTATTTTTGTATATTGAAAACCATGCCTTTGCACATAAAAATCAGCTCCTTTGCTTTTATCATAGCACAGGTTACGACAAAAGTGAAAAATAAATTTCAAATGAAAGTAATAAAAGATTCAAATGAAATAAATCTCTTGACATAAATGCAGTATATGCTAATATGAAAAGGAAGATATTCACAGTTACTTTCAAACGAAATAAATATGAGGTATGGAGGAAAGCTTATGGAGAACAGAGAACACTTTGGAACGCTGACAGAAAGAATGCAAAGCTTTAGAGATGACCTATTAAATACGGAGGCTTCGATTGATGCTACCCGTGCGGTGCTTGCGACGCAGGCATACCGGGAGCATGCGGATAAGCCGCTGCTTGTAAAGCGTGCTTTGATGCTGAAAAACATTTTAGAAAATATGCCGATATTCATTGAGCCGCAAACGCTGCTTGCAGGAAATCAGGCAAAGAAAAACCGGGCAGCACCGATCTTCCCGGAATATGCGATGGATTGGGTACTTCGGGAGCTGGATGACTTTGCGCATCGGGATGGTGATGTGTTTCAAATTGATGAAGAAACGAAGCGAGAGCTGAAAGAGCTTGCGCCTTACTGGTATCATAATACAACACTGGATAAAGGGCTGGCGATGATACCACCGGAAAGCAAAATCTTTTATGAGCTTGGAATCATCAAGGCAGAAGGGAATATCACAAGCGGAGATGCGCATATCGCTGTTGATTATGGAATGATCATGCGAAACGGGTTGAAATATTATGAGCGAAGGACCCTGGCAGAGAAGCAGGCACTGGATATGACAAGGCCGGACAGTATTGCAAAATACCATTTCTATGAAGCGATTTTGATTGTCATTGCTGCTGTACGAAGCTTTGCACAGCGCTATGCGAAGCTTGCACGTTCACAGGCAGAAGTGGCAAAAGGTGAAAGAAAGCAGGAATTAACAAGGATGGCACACATGCTGCATAAGGTTCCGTATGAGGGGGCATCCAGCTTTCATGAAGCAATTCAATCCATGTGGCTGATTCACCTGGTATTACAAATTGAGTCCAATGGTCATTCCCTTTCCTATGGACGTATGGATCAGTATCTATATCCATATCTCCAACAGGATCTGGACCAGCATGTCCTGAATGAGGGACAGGCCGTCGAGCTTCTGACCAATTTGTGGCTGAAAACATATACCATCAATAAGGTAAGAAGCTGGTCGCATACGCAATTCAGTGCAGGCTCTCCCCTGTATCAGAATGTTACAGTGGGAGGGCAGCGTGAGGATGGAAGGGATGCAGTGAATCCGCTATCCTATCTCATATTGAAATCCGTAGCACAGACACGACTGCCGCAGCCTAATTTAACGGTGCGCTATCATAGAAATATATCTGCTGCTTTCATGGAAGAAGCGATTGAGGTTGTTAAACTGGGAACCGGGATGCCTGCCTTCAATTCCGATGAAGTGATTATTCCATCCTTTATCGAAAAGGGTGTAAAGGCAACGGATGCCTATAATTACTCTGCCATAGGTTGCGTGGAAACTGCGGTGCCTGGAAAATGGGGTTATCGCTGTACCGGAATGAGCTTCCTGAATTTTCCCAAAACCTTACTGATTGCTATGAATGAGGGAGTGGATCCGGCAAGCAAGAAGAAGCTGGTGAACGGTCTTACTCACTTCTGTGAAATGACCTCCTATGAGCAGCTGAAGGAAGCTTGGGATATCACCATTCGCGAATTTACAAGGCACTCAGTTATTATTGAAAACTGTTGTGATCTCGTACTGGAACAGGATGTACCGGATATACTATGCAGTGCATTGACTGAGGATTGTATTGGACGGGGGAAAACTATCAAGGAAGGCGGAGCTGTCTATGACTTTATTTCGGGCCTTCAGGTGGGGATCGCCAATCTGGCAGACAGTCTGGCGGCGGTGAAAAAGCTGGTGTTTGAAGAACGTACGCTTACAGCAAAGCAGCTATGGGACGCACTGCAGGATGATTTTTCATCTTCGGAGCATGCGGCTGTTCAGCAGCTGCTCTTAAATGCTCCCAAATACGGAAATGATGATGACTATGTCGATCAGCTGATTGCGGATGCATATGAAGTCTATATTGATGAAGTAAAAAAATATCCGAATACACGCTATGGAAGAGGACCGATTGGCGGTACTCGTTATGCCGGAACATCCAGTATCTCTGCCAATGTCGGACAGGGGAAGACAACGCCGGCTACACCGGATGGACGAAATGCCGGAACACCGTTGGCAGAAGGCTGTTCCCCTGTGCATGGTATGGATAAAAACGGACCTACTGCTGTTTTTAAAACAGTGTCCAAACTTCCGACACATGAAATTACCGGTGGGGTGCTGCTGAATCAGAAAATGACTCCGCAAATGCTGGCAAGTGAGGAAAACAAGCAAAAGCTGATTATGATGATACGCACGTTTTTCAATCGGCTGGATGGCTATCATGTACAATATAATGTGGTTTCCCGTGATACGCTGATTGATGCACAAAAGCATCCACAGAAATATCGGGATTTGATTGTCCGTGTTGCCGGGTATTCCGCCTTCTTCCACGATTTATCCAGACAGACACAGGATGATATCATTGAACGAACAGAGCAGACGCTATAGGTCGCAAAGTAAGCCTGCCTGTATTTAGAAAACAAAAAGAATCGTGATGTCCTGCAGCTGACAGGCTCACGATTCTTTGTTAATGCTTACTGCTATACAGGTGTCTTGCGACATAAACGCCGCTTGCACTTGCATGAGAGAGGGAATGGGTAACACCACTGCAGTCACCAATCACATACAGTCCTTCATGCTTGGTCTCCAGATTATGATCAATTTCAACCTCCAGATTATAGAATTTCACCTCTACACCATACAGAAGGGTATCATCATTGGCCGTACCCGGCGCTACCTTATCCAGCGCATAAATCATCTCTATGATGTCATCCATCTGACGTTTGGGAATCACCAGACTCAGATCACCCGGGGTAGCGGATAAGGTTGGTGTGACGAAGCTTTCCGCAATGCGGGAGTCCGTGCTTCTCTGTCCGCGAATCAAATCACCGAATCGCTGAACGATGACGCCGCCGCCCAGCATATTGGATAAACGTGCTATGCTTTCCCCATATTCGTTGCTGTCCTTAAATGGTTCTGTAAAGTGATTGCTAACCAGCAGCGCAAAATTTGTATTCTCCGTATAACGGGAAGGGTCTTCATAGCTGTGGCCGTTCACCGTTACAATTCCATTTGTATTTTCACTGACGACTACACCACGCGGGTTCATACAGAAGGTACGAACCTTGTCCTGAAACTTCGTGGTACGGTATACAATTTTGCTTTCATACAATTCATCTGTCAGATCAGAAAAAATACTGTACGGCAGCTCTACACGGACACCGATATCGACACGGTTGCTCTTTGTGGCAATTCCCAGACTTTTACAAATGCTTCCCATCCATTTGCTTCCGCTACGGCCTGTGGATATGATGCACTTGCTGCCGGTGAAGCTCTTATCCTTGCTGATCAGACGATAGCCGTTATCCAGCTTTTCCACTGCATCAATATGAGTATGAAAATGGATTTCGATTTTATCCTTCAGCTGATTGTACAGGTTTTCCAGTACGATATAATTCACATCAGTACCCAGATGGCGCACGCTTGCCTCCAGCAGATGCAAATCGTTCTGCATGCATTTCTTTTTCAGATGTGTATTTTCATTTGTATACAGCTTGGTACCCTGTCCACCGTTTGCCACATTGATCTCATCGACATAATTCATCAGATCAATTGCTTCTTTTCTTCCGATATGTTCATATAAGGTTCCGCCGAACTGGTTGGTGATATTATATTTTCCATCAGAAAAGGCTCCTGCTCCGCCAAACCCATTCATAATGGCACAGGTCTTGCAGTTAATGCAGGATTTAATTTTCACCCCGTCAATCGGACATTTTCTTTTCTCCAGCGGGTTTCCTGTTTCAAATAATGCAATTTTCAGATCCGGGTTCAGTTTCATCGCCTCATAGGCAGAGAAGATACCGCCGGGACCGGCCCCGACAATCAGTAAATCAAAATCCATATGTTACCTCCATCGTTATATGTATAACTTCCGGGAAATCTTGAATTTCCTATGGTATTTTATCACAGAAATAGAAAAAAGCCAGTGGTATTCATGAAAACTTTATGAAAACGGTTACTATTCATTGCCCTATGTTGTAGATAACGCATAGAAAAGGGCAATAGCAAGTATATTACTCATGGCTTTCTTTTATATCTTATAATTTGAAACTGCTTATTGTAAGCATGAATAATTCTCCGCACATGTACTGCAAAGAGCCTTTTATTGTAGGTAGATATGTTGAAAGGCGTTGCTCATATATGATTGCTTACATCGTGTCAGCCTTATTTAATTTTTTTTAGCAGCCTCCAGAGTATCGCACTTCAATATCAAAGAGGATACGATATGCAGTTGGGCCTCGGTTAATAACTGCAGCCACGCTGTGCAGTCTTCCTGATATTTGGTTTCCATGAGTTTATGTAAGAGCTGTCTCTCTCCTTCCATCATACCTTCACTTTCCTTTACCTTGATTCCGTAACACGTTGCATGATGGTGTTGCGCGCATACACGGAATTCGCATCCTCATGGGAAAGGGTGTACTTAAAAAATAAATCATTGCAGAAATTCAATACATTATTTGCTTTCGTATGTTCCATGACGAAAACCTCCTTCTGTAAGTTTATCATCACTTACATACTTCTATACGTTAAAAAAGTATGAAATTCCTAAATAATCCACGATTTATTGATTTTTCGCTTCCTAAAATGATTTTCAGCTTGAATTTTACAGTGCTGCTATATTGATTACTTCGATCTTAATGTATCCAACTGAAAAAGATGGGGCGATAACATAGCTTTCCTGGCTTTATACAGAAACAGGTATAATCCTAGAATAGATGCCCATACTGCAGCTATGAGGTGAAGAAATGAAACGTTATGCAATAATCGGCTGTCTGTGGTTTCTTATGGCATCTGCTATGATTCACGGGAATGCCAGAGCAGAGATTGATTATGAGATACGCTATGACAGCAATACGAAGCAGACCTATGAGCTGAAACAGAACATACAGAAAATCTATTCTGAGCTGGTCAGCGGCGTACATAAGGAATCCTATATCCTGATGGTGCTACATAATAAGGAATTGTTCGCTTACCGAAAGGATCTTCAGGCTGACTGGAAGCACAATCAGCTGGTGATAACGGAGGGGGATGGGAAAGGCGATACCATAACCGGTACGCTGCGAACAGAAAGTGTGTGTGTACCGGAGGTTCAGCCACGCTCTTTATTTCAGGAAATTTTTCAATAGATATCATATAAACATCAATGGAAACGCACGATTGATGTTTTTTTCTTGCAGGTGAGTTACAGATTCCTGCAACTTGGTTCAAAACTATGGCTTTTATGCAGATGTGCCAATATAATAAGGACAGGAGGATACGGTATGAAAATCATTGAGGGCAAGGATTCACAACAGCTGGATGTCCGTATACGGTTTGATTCAGAAGAGGAAAAGCAGAAAGCATTCCGCTTACTGGCAGCGATGCATCAGAAGCTGATCGGATATCAGAGAGATAAAGAATATCTGCTGTGTGTGGAGGATGTATGCTTTATCGCATCCGTGGACAAGTGCACGATTGTATACACTGCACAGGGCTGCTATGAATCACCGCTGTGGCTCTATCAGATTGAGGAACAGCTAAATGATGATTTCATCCGAATCAATAAAGCGACAATCATCAATATTACACACATAACAAGCATGCGTACGGATTTGGGATCCAGAATCAAGGTGTATCTTGATAACGGATATCAACACATGGTCACAAGAACCTATGGGAAGGCATTCAAGCAGAAGCTGAAAGGGGAATAGCGGTATGTATAAAAATCTAGTTAAATTTTTCAGTCATGTAACAGCCTCTTTTTTTATAGCGGTGAGCGTCATAACGATTTCCGGAATGCTGCTTGGGGATGTGATCGTGGGAGAATCCAGCTTTTATGTACATGGCGGAGTTTCCTTCACTGCGATTTTGCAGCTGCTGGCACTTACTGTCATACTTGCGTTTTGCAATTTGATCCTTGATCAGCCTCGTATACTTCCCGATCTGCGCCTGACTTATAAAATCATACTGCGAATCGCAATTTGTATGGCATTCATGCTGCCCTTCATATATGTATGTCGCTGGTTTCCGGTGAATGATCATGAGGCATGGATCGGCTTTGTTCTTTGTTTTTTGATCAGCTTTATGGCAGCGACATCACTCAGTGTATACGCCACGCATAGGAAGGACAAAGAATATCAAAAGCTGCTGGATGCATATAAGGCAAAAAAGGAGAGAGAAAAATAATGATACTGGAAGCAGAGCATATACAAAAGAAATTTAAAGAGAAAGAGGTTCTTAAGGATATCAGCTTTTCAATTTCCAAGCCGGAAATTTTCGGCTTGCTGGGACCATCGGGTTCCGGGAAAACAACCCTGATTCGTATTTTGATCGGTCTGCTGAAAAAGGATGGTGGAAGCTCTAGTGTTTTTGGACATGATTGTGAGAAGCTCAGGGATGAAGCGTATGCGCAAATCGGCATGATGCTGGATGAAACTGGTCTGTATGACCGACTTTCCTGTGTGGATAATCTGGATATTTATCGAAGATTGTATCAGCTTCCTGTAGATGTTATCGAGCCTGCACTTCGCCGTGTTTCCCTGTATGAAAGTGCACAAACACCGGTAAACAAGCTCTCTAAGGGGATGAAGCAGCGGCTCGCCTTTGCAAGGGCTTTGCTTCATCAGCCGAAGCTTCTGTTTCTGGATGAGCCAACGTCCGGTCTTGACCCTGCCACAACAGCGAATATACATGAGCTGCTATTTGAATTAAAGGAAAAGGGGGTCACAATATTTCTGACTACTCACGATATGGAGGAAGCTACACGGCTTTGTGATCGCGTGGCTTTGTTAAATGAAGGCTGCATCATAGAATGTGATACACCGGAAGCAATTTGCTGCAAATATAATACGAGCAATCAGGTCAGAATTCTGACAACAAAGGGAACCGGTATAATACAGGATTTAAAGCAGGATATGGATCAAATAGTCAAACTGATTCAAGCCGGACAGGTGAAAACAATTCATTCCATGGAGCCGACCTTGGAATCGGTATTCATTGAGCTTACAGGAAAGGAGCTGGTCTGATATGAAGCTGTATCATGTATATGCCATCCTTCGTAAACAACTGAAGGATACGCTGCGTAATAAGCCTACGCTTGTACAGTTTGTTATGTTTCCGGCGATTGCAGCCGTTTTGACACTGTCTGCCGGGGAATTCCAGCTGCCGCAGAGATATTTTGTAAATCTGTTTGCTGTCATGTATGTATGCATGGCACCTATTCTCATCCTATCCACAGTCATCAGTGAGGAAAAGGAGAAGGGCTCTTTACGTATGCTGATGATGTCCAATGTGAAGCCAATGGAATATCTGCTGGGCATTGGAGTGTATGTGTTTGTATTATGTATGGCAGGTGTGCTGTTTATGGGATTGCTGGGGAAATTTTCCATGCAGGAGCTGATGATGTTTCTGCTGCTGAATGCCTGTGGAATCCTGATTTCTTCCATCATTGGTGCATTGATTGGCGTAGTGAGTGATAATCAAACCGCTGCCAGTGGTCTGTCCGTTCCTGCTATGCTGATTACTTCCTTTATTCCTATGCTGTCAATGTTTAATGCCTCCATACGGAATGTGGGAAAATTTCTATATTCTCAACAAATTTATGAGCAGATCAACAACGGCGCTACGATCGTTCTATCTGCGCAGTCATTTGCTGTTGTGCTTGTAAATTTTGCGGCTGTTCTAATACTATATGTATATATGTATCGGAAAAAGCAGCTGCTTGCCTGAAAGGGCAGTTTCTCAACAGACTTTACCATTTCAAAGCTTACAAAAAGATACAACTTCCTTATAAGCGTTGTATATGAATGCAGCAGGTATCCGACACATACCTGTTTTTTTTGTATAGCCATGTAAAAAGTTCACAGAATAGAGAAGAGTTTTTATCCTCTGCGTAAAAAGAGTGCGAAAAAAATGCTATAATGAAAGAGCATGAAAGAGAGAAGGGATACTTATGAAATTAAGCAATAAAGAATTGGTGCAGGATACGTTATGGATTCTTGCGGGTAATATTGCTCTGGCCATGGGGGTCGCCTGGTTTATCTTGCCCAATGATGTACTGACAGGAGGTCTGGCAGGTGTAGCGATCGCACTGGAGCCGCTGATTCATTTGAATCCTGAGCTGGTTATCAATGTATTGACTGTTGTACTGTTTCTTGCAGGCTCGCTTGTTCTGGGGAAAAAGTTTGCGGCAAAAACAATTCTGAGTACGATCTGTTATCCACTGCTGCTTACCCTGCTGTCCTATCTGGCAAAACATGTAATTGCCCCGGATACCTTTATCATGGATAAATACTTAGCCACCATTTACGGCGGCGCATTGATGGGGATTGGTGTCGGGTGTGTATTTCGTACAGGAGCAAGCACAGGCGGTATGGATATACCGCCACTGATTATCAATAAGTATACCCATATACCACTGCCGACACTTGTATTGGTTGTGGATGCTCTTACTGTACTGCTAGGTGCGGCTGTATATGGTTTGCAGGCTGCGTTGACAGGCATACTGTCTGTCTGGGTAAGCAGCTACATGATCAATAAAACCATGATGATAGGCGGACACGACGCACGTAATGTGATGATCGTATCCAATAAGCATAAGGAAATCATGGATCGAATTCATGAGGTATTGGAGCGAGGGACAACGATTCTGGAAGCGACCGGAGGATATTCTTCTGAGAAACGACCGGTCATAATGGCAGTCGTAACCAAAAAGCAGCTGCCGGAGCTGGAGCATCTTGTATCGCATATTGATCCGGAGGCATTTGTTATCGTGATGGAAGCGAATGAGGTACAGGGACTTGGGTTCACCTATGAGGAAGAGCTATAGCTTTCCTTATATATAATAGAAAGCTTATGGAAGGAGGCTGATGAAATGCAGAATTTCAATTATCACAGTCATACAGAGCGCTGCGGACATGCTGTAGGCAGTGATGAAGCGTATGTAAAGGAAGCGATAAGAAACGGATATCGCTATATGGGCTTTAGTGACCATGCGCCGTATCGCAATGGCGATGCACCGGGAGAGCGTATGCGGGTGGAAGAGCTTTTCGATTATATTCACAGTGTCAGAGAGCTTCAGCATGCCTATCAGGATCAAATCGAAATCCGTCTGGGGATGGAAATCGAATATTTTGAGGAACAGCTGGAAGAGCTTATGCAATATAAGAAAGAGATGGACTACCTCATTCTCGGTCAGCATGGACCTGCGTTGTATGCGCCTGAGTTTTATGATAATCATAGGGATGCGGATGTACTGCACTATGCTTCCTTGATTGAAAAAGCCTGTGAGAAGGGATTACCGGACATCATTGCACATCCCGATCTGTTTATGTTCGGAAAGGAAGTCTGGACAGAGGCCTGTAGTGAGGCTGCCCATAGAATTTGTGCTAGTGCGCAAAAGCACGGGGTTATTCTGGAGGTCAATCTGAACGGACTGCGCTATGGTAAACGCAAGCTGGGCGAGGAATTTCGGTATACCTATCCATATCGCAGCTTCTGGGAAATTGCCTGCACCTATGATGTGGATATTGTGTATGGTCTGGATGCACATGCACCTCAAAAGTATGCCGATCAGGATTGTTATGCTATTGTGAATCAGGAAATTCTATATGATCTGCCGTTGAAATTTCGTCATGAGCTGCGGTTTGAAGCCAGGAATAGGGGGAACTGAGATGTTGAAGGAAGCGATGTACAAAAGACATTCCCGAAGAAGCTATCTGCGAGAGAAATTGCGGGATGAGGATGCAGCCTTTCTGAAGGAACGCATTCATATGTATAACCAGAAGCACGGATTGCATATGAAGCTGGTATGTGGACACCCGGAAATCTTTAAGGGATTTCGCAATAGCTATGGAATGTTCCACAATGTTGAGAATTTCATTATGATGATGGGCAATTCCCGTGATGTATACATGCAGGAGAAGCTGGGATATTTCGGTGAACGGCTGATTCTGGAGGCGGTAGCGCGCAATCTGGGAACCTGCTGGGTTGGCGGAACCTTTGCAAAAGCTGCTTTGAAGCCCTATGTAAAGGAAGGGGAGAAGCTGTACTGCGTGATTGCGATCGGCTATACCGCACATAAAAAAACCTTAAAGGAACAGCTAATTTCGCATGCATCACGGCGCAGAGGGAAAACCGTAGAGGAAATGTCAGATATTACAGCGCACAGTCCGGATTGGATGAAAAATGGAATGGAGGCAGTGCAGCTGGCACCCTCAGCTCTGTTTAAACAGCCGGTGCGTTTCCGTCAGGAACAGAATCGTGTTTATGCTGAGGTTGCCCATACGGATTCCTTTGAAATGGTGGATTTGGGAATCGCCATGCTGCACTTTGAAATCGGTGCACAAGAAGGTACGTGGACATGGGGAAATCCTGCTGTCTATGAGAAAAAACAAACCGATGAAAATTCGGTGGCTTATTCGTCTTAGGAATCAGGTATAATATACGAAAAATGAGAACAATGAAATTTTATTATAAGTATGAAAAGGAAGATGAGGCAGTCTTAGGCTTATCATCTTCCCTTTTTTTATCCAAATTCGACTCCTCCCTACTGTTAGACATTTATCATAACAGTAAAATTTTTATTCGGCACCTTTATCTTTCTAACCGCTTATTCATTTATAGGGATTGTATAAGAATCAAAACCCGAAGCTTTATATTGCTTACAGAAAAATGCATGTAGCGAAGTACAGCCTGACTCTATAGGATGAGGAACCGCCATTTTTGAAGCCGCTGCATCAAAGCTGAAAGTGAGAACTCTTGCTGTTTTTATAGCAAGTTGTATGGTATGAAAGATGACTATTTCATATCCTTTAACCGGTATTCAGCGGTTGTTGTCAAAGCTTGTCATATAAATTCCATGCCTGCAGAATTTTGTAAATCATGTTGCTGCAGCATGAAAGAAAATAGAGAAAAGAGTATGATATCATCCTCATTGCACCTTGCAAAGCAAACTTTTCTGTGTTAACGTTTACAATGGCTAGATGTTAAAAAACTATGGAGGAGAGTATATGGAATTACTTCGTTTTTCTTATACGAATCTTAGGCGAAAGCCTGCAGATGCGTTCTTTTTCGCATTCTCGATGTTCTCCGCTTCTCTGGTAATCACGATGTTTTTCGCAATCATCGCGAATCCCTATTACGGAAGTGAGTCCTTACAGGATGCCTCTGCAATGTCTCAGGGCGGGATGTCTCTTGTTGCAGCATTTGATGGAGGTATCGGTTCGGGAATCTTTACGATGATGCTGTCTTTGTTTATGATTTTCATATGCATCATGACGGTCTTTTTTTCAAACAAATTCTTTTTGATGTCAAAAACACATGATATTGGTGTAATGATGATCAGCGGCAGCAGTATTATCCGTATTGCTAAATTTCTTATTGTACAGAACTTCATGATAATGGCAGCTGCGGCTCCGATTGGAGCACTTGCCGGCTGCTGTGTGTTTCCGCTGGTGAATCATGTAATCTATCTCTCAATGCATATTCAGGCACCTGTATTTGTCTTTTCTTCCGCAGCACTTGGATACTGTATCACCACCCTATTGATTGTATCCGTGTGGCTGGTCATTGTTGATGCTGGCTTTGTTTACCGCATGGATTCCATGAATGAGCTGCTGCGTGCCAGACAATCGATGAACCCGATTGGAAAGCAGAAGCAGGGCTTCATGAAAATCGTATATCTGTGTGTATATGCACTGACCATATATCTGCTTTTTTCGATTGACTATCATTATATGAATGCAATTTTTCTGATATATTTGGGTCTAGCCATCGTATTTGGTGCGGGAAATGTATTTCGTTATATCTTACCGGATGTATTGAGCTGGCTGAAAAAACGGCTGTTTCAGGAAAATCGCCATTATCTTATCTCTTTGGGAAATTTGCGCTACAGTATGGTCAACGGAAATCTTCTGGTAACGATTATTCTACTATCCACAGCAGTGTTATTTCTGTATCTCTGCAAATTTTATAATGATACAGCAACCTTTATGGTTGTTATGATTGCCTTTCTTGTATCGATGCTTCAAATTAGTATTTGTCTGGTTTATAAGCTTTCAGCCGATGGGTTGAGTAAGCGTCAGGTTTTTCGGAATATGATAGCGATCGGATATTTGAAAACGGATATCCGCAAGATTATCCGACAGGAAATCATTGGCTTTTACGGCTTCATACTGCTGCTATCTCTGCCGTCTTTACTGGTTATTACATCGTTGTTTGCGGCAGGCGGGGATGTGGCATGGAGCTTTGTACTACAGCTGCACGGCTTGTATATCGGATTCCTGCTGCTTGCCGCAGTAGTGATGTATCACATTTATGGAAAACTGATCTTTCGTCAGGATATGATGGAAGCGTATGTGGAAGAATAGGAGAACAGAGCATGCATACTATATTGGAAGCTAAGAATATAACGAAGATTTATAATCGTCATACAAAAAATGAATTTGAAGCACTGCGCGGTATTTCACTGGAAGTACATGAGGGAGATTTTATATGTATCATGGGTCCCAGCGGTTCCGGCAAGTCAACACTGATCAATAACCTTTCCACTATCGATATGCCGACAAAGGGAAAGGTGAAAATCAATGGAGTGGATGTCTACAGTATGCTGGAATCTCAAACGGGGAAATTCCGGTATGAAAATCTCGGATTTATCTTTCAGTCCTTTAATTTGATGGATACTCTGACGCTAAGGGAAAATATCGCATTGCCTCTTACCTTGTCAAATATGTCGAAAGAGGAAATCGGAAAACGTGTGCAGCAAACTGCAGAGAGGCTGGAGCTTGTGGACGTACTGGATAAATATCCGGTGGAATGCTCCGGAGGACAGTGTCAGCGATGTGCAGTCGCTAGAGCTCTAATTAACAATCCCAAGCTGATTGTGGCAGATGAGCCAACCGGAAGTCTAGATTCCAAAAACTCACATACACTGCTTACAATCCTAAAGGAGCTGAATGAACAGGAGAAGGTTACAATTCTTATGGTGACGCATGATGCCATGATAGCGAGCTATTCCCGTCGGCTGCTGTATCTGCGGGATGGCTGTATCGAAGAGGATCTGGAGCGTGCGGATATGGACCAGAAAGAATACTTCTATAAAATTGTTCAAATCAACAGTAAGGAATCTATGGAGCTGCTGTTTTCATAAGTATCTGTTTATGAATAAAGGAAAAGACTTTTATGTATAAAATAAAGATTTTATAAAGATGAAGTCAACGGATTTTGCGATTTTACCAAAATAGCAGCAGTAAATTCATCACCCTATAGGTGATAGGAGTTTGCTGCTGCTTTATCTTTGGAATTTATATATTTGTGATATTAGATGATAGAATCATTCATAAAGTACAAACTATTCCCATGCCTGAATCTAGAATGGATTCCTGTAAAACGTCTTGAAAGCTTGGGGCATATCATTTTAGATTTAATAGCGTATGGCTGTTCATATGTTTTAGATAGGCAGTTACCGGGTTGCATCGTAAGGAATTTATGCAATAGGAACGCTAAAGTTCATCTACCGTTAACCCTTTCCTTTTTCCAATGAACACCATCTTCCATAATGAGGATGTATGTTCTTCTTTCCTTACATTTAAGAGGACTAGCTATTTTTGGCATACCAAAACAATTTGACTATCTACCATTTAACTTTAAATTGACATGTATTATGAGCTATGTTAAGTTATAACTAAAGAGGTGAAGTATCATGAAATCACATTTTAAAGGTTATGATGAGTTGGACTTGGGACTATGAGAAGCGAACTATTTTCTTGTCCTGTTTCATGCTATTTACTGATTGGCCAAAAAGGAGGAATAATTTATGAAAAAGATTCATAATCTTATAGTTCTTCTCATCCCCTTTCTTAGCTTTGCTATTATTTGGTTAAATTATCAATTTTTTGATATATCTGCTGGAGCTAGTACATGGAATATATACTTAACATATTGGGCGTGTGCATATATAATATATTATTTGTGTCTATTATATTTACTTCTTTTAAGAAATAGCTTTCAGATTCTTCCACTCTTCATTGGTCTTGTTGAATTTCTACTACCTGCTGTAAGCATATACTTTGATGATTTATGGTTTGTCATGTTTTTGAGTAATTTAGGCTCAAATTCAGTAATGTGTATTTCCTTACTTATTGTTTACCTCGTTATATTATATGAAAAACATCCAATAAAGAAGTGGATAAGGAAAAAAGGCATAAATGAATAAAATTGAATCAAACATAATATATTTTGATAATTATATACATGTAGTATGTGTAAATGAAAAAGGGCTGTGACAGCTAGAATGATAAAATAGTTAGGTTGCAGTCCTTTCTCATTTCGTATTAGAATGAAAAAAGACTCTCATATATATAAGGAAGTGATATTCCCATATGTTTTCTGCACATTTTACTGTTTGTATGATATAATGCATAATTGTTGACACCTGGAGGTAGAAAAATGATAGAAACACAAAATATCAGTGTACGTTTTGGATCACGAACACTGTATGATAATGTAAACTTAAAATTCACAGATGGTAACTGTTATGGTCTGATCGGTGCAAATGGTGCAGGAAAATCCACCTTTCTGAAGGTACTTAGCGGTGAGCTGAAGCCGGATACCGGCTCTGTCATCATCAAGCCGAATGAAACGGTATTTACACTGAAGCAGGATCACTTTGCATTTGATGAGTACACGGTACTGGAAACGGTATTGATGGGAAATACAAAGCTGTATGAGGTAAAGCGGGAAAAGGATGAAATTTACTGCAAGGAGGATTTCAGTGAAGCAGACGGTATCCGTGCCGGTGAGCTGGAAGCAGCCTTTGCGGATATGGATGGCTGGAATGCGGAAAGTAATGCGGCAACGCTGTTAAACGGTCTGGGAATCCCGGTGGACCTGCATGATCTATTTATGAAAGAGCTGTCCGGTAGCGATAAGGTGAAGGTGCTGCTGGCACAGGCGTTGTTTGGAAAGCCGAATACGCTGCTGCTGGATGAGCCTACCAACCATCTGGATATCAAGGCATGCTCCTGGCTGGAGCATTTCCTGATGAATTATGAAAATACGGTAATCGTGGTCAGCCATGACCGTCACTTTTTAAATAAGGTGTGTACACATATCGCCGATGTGGATTATGGTAAGATTAAGCTCTTTGCAGGAAATTATGATTTCTGGTATGAATCCAGCCAGCTGATCAGCCGTCAGCTGAAGGATGCCAACAGCAAAAAGGAAGAGAAAATCAAAGAGCTGGAGGACTTTATCGCCCGCTTCTCTGCCAATGCTTCCAAATCCAGACAGGCAACATCGCGAAAGAAAATTCTGGATAAGATAACGCTGGATGATCTGCAGCCTTCTACTCGAAAATATCCGTTTATTGAATTTAAACCGGAGCGGGAGAGTGGTCGTTCTATATTGTATATTGAGGATGTAGAGAAACAGGTCGAAGATTGCAGACTGTCAAATATCTCCTTTAACATGATGAAGGGGGATAAGGTGGCGCTGATTGGCGATCCACTGAAAACCACGCTGCTGTTAAAGCTGATTGCACAAGAGCTGACACCGGATGCCGGAAGCATTCAGCTGGGGCAGACCATCAAGGTTTCTTATATACCGGACGATAACAGTGCTTATTTTGAAGGTACGCAGAGTATCTGTGAGTGGCTGAGCCAGTATACGGATATCGACGATATGTCCTTTATCCGCGGTTTCCTTGGAAGAATGCTGTTTAGCGGAGAAGAACCGCTGAAGCCTGTCAATGTGTTGTCCGGTGGAGAGAAGGCGCGCTGCATGTTGTCCAAGACGATGCTGGAGGCAGGGAATCTGTTGTTGATGGATGATCCAATCAACCATCTGGATTTGGAATCCATTCAGACATTGAATAATGCTCTGATAAAATATCCGGGAGAACTGATTTTTGTAAGTCATGACCATCAGTTCATTCAGACAATCGCAAATCGTATCATTGAAATCAGAGATGACGGTATCATTGACCGTCGAACAACCTATGATGACTATCTGGAAAAGGAATACGGAATCGAAGAATAGAAATAAAATTGCCCGGAAATCGGGCTTTTTTTCATGTTTTCTTCACAAGTGGAAGAAACCGTGCGAAAAAGCGATAAACAGGGGAGCGACAGCGGTTTCAGAAAACTGAAACAAATGAAAAAACAAATATCACTTGTGAAATTTAAAATAATAATCACAAATATATTTTCACATAAAAATCAGATTTCTGACATAGTATAGTTCATAGATACCTTTATTTAAAGGGTCTGGCATAAATACCTCTACAAAATCATATGTATAAAATACAATGTAGAGGGGAAAATAAACATAAATGCATGTTAAAAAATAAAAATATTGGACAAGTCAAAAAAAGTATGCTAGACTAGTGTCTGTTTCGTAAAAGGAGGAACATCAATGAAATCAAAACGAATAAAATTCGCTTTATTCATCTGTGTTTTCGCTTTATATGGATGTGCTTCCAGTGCTTCTGTAACGCAGAAGTCACTGAACACTGTGAATAACAAACATACGGTATCTCAGGATACCCTTCATACAAACAGCCTGATTCAGACAAAGGATACCAGCATGGCTGCCATGGCTTTTCATGCCTATGGTCCTATGCAAAAGGGTGGCTCTATGTTTCGCAGCATGAGGGATGAGCATGGTGTGCTGCTAATGAAATCTAATGTCGAGGGCTATGCGAAAAAAATGAAAGATAAGGTTGTAAAGGAACGAAAACGTCAAGTACAGCTGGAGAAAAAAAGAAAAGAGCAGGAACGGCTGAAAAAGATGGAAAAGGAATCTTCACAGGCATTTAGTCCGAAAATCACAACCTATGGCGTTGACTGCTATGGGTGTGGTGGTGAAAGCGGCCGCGGCGGTACTTCCTTAGGGGTGGCGCTGGATTTAAACCTTGGTGTTCAGATGCCGGATGGTTCCTGGCAGCCGGGCATTCGGTATGGTAATTACTATATCGTTGCTGCAGATCCAAGCATTCCGCTTTGCTCGATTCTGAAAATCAGTGATCACGGTCTGAGCGGAAGTGGTATTACGCCGGATCAGCCCTATTATGCCATCGTACTGGATCGTGGCGGGGCTATTCAGGGAAATCATATCGACCTGTATATCGGCAGTGAGAACTCCGGTGCTATCGTACCGGTGAAAAACACGCAGGCAAAGGCGCAGATCATCCGTGAGGGTGGTAAAAACGGAGCCAGAAGCTGTGCATTATAATCATCAGGACATGGAAGCTGTATTTCTATGTCCTTTTGCTTTTACATAAAGCTAAGCTGGTATTCACTGTATTTAACATGATATAATTATGGTACTATAGTAATAGAGGAAAGGCTGATGCTTGTGAAGATGAAAGAAATCCTTGTGGTTGAGGGAAAAAACGACACAAATGTACTGAAAAGCTTTCTGGACTGTGATACCATAGAAACAAACGGTACGCATTTGGGGAAAGAAATCCTGCGGCAGATCAGACTTGCTCAGAAAACACGCGGTGTGATCATATTCACAGATCCGGATTTTCCAGGTGAAAAAATACGTTCCAGCATCAATGCGGCAATACCCGGCTGTAAAAATGCCTTTATTGATAAGGCAAAGGCGAAAACAAGCAAAAAGGTTGGTGTGGAGCATGCCTGCAAGGAAGATATTCTGGAGGCATTAACACATTTGATGACCTTTGATGAACATTTGCAGGATACATTGAGCTATGAGGATTACCTCGATCTGGGATTAAACGGCAGAGAGGATAGTGCCGGGAAAAGAGCGCAGATTGCCCGCTCCCTGCATCTGGGAAAGCCGAATGCCAAAACACTCTTCAAACGGCTGAATATGCTGCAGCTGCATAAAACAGATGTGGAAAAGCTGCTTGGACAGGCGTATGAATGAGCTAGTTAAGGTAACGTTTGCCCTGCGTCCCAAGGAACAGCTGGAAAGCTGGGTGTCTGAAATCCTGCAGGAGGGATGGGAATTGTCTTCCTTTCGCTATGTCATGCTTGGCTCTTTGATGAATTTTCGTTTTGTTGAGGGAGCAAAGCGGCATGTGCGGGTATGCTTCTACGATGTGAAGTACGATGCTGATGAGAGTATCTTTCTGGCGGAGGGATGGAACGTCCTTTGCCGAAACGGTCTAAGCGTCATTTTCTATCATGAAAATCTTGATCAGCCTCTGCCGCTTCTGGATATGAAGCTGTATACGAAGCGTAGAATCTTCAAAATGACATGCAATTTACTCTATTTGTTTTCTTTGCTGTATTGTGTGCGTGTGGAGGAGGAGGCATTGCGGAAGCCGCTTCTTTTCGTCTTTACACTTCTTTTGTTCGCACTGCCGCTACTGTTTGATATCAAAAGCACGACAAAATACAGTAATCTGATTCGGATTATAAAAAACCTGTTGTATGCAGTGCTTTTAACAGGTATTGTATATATGCTGATAGAATTGCTGGTATCCACCTTCTATCTGCTGTTTTAGAAAGGATAAGCTTATGAAGAAACCCATTGCGACACCTTCCAGAACAAAGGAAATTCTGGAAACACATGGAATGTTTGCGAAGAAAAATTACGGACAGAATTTTCTGATTGAATCTGGTATTGTTGATAAAATTGCACGACATGCCGTTCTGTCGGATCACTGCGTGGTATTTGAAATAGGGCCCGGTATCGGTGCATTGACACAGTATCTGTGTGAGTATGCAAAAAAGGTCGTATCCTTTGAAATCGATGAGCGGCTCCCTGCTGTTCTGGCAGATACGCTGCAGGAATATGAAAATTTTGAGCTTGTTATGCGTGATTTTCTGGAAATCGATTTGAATGAATGGTGCAGAACGTACAGGGAAGAGGGCTATGATGTTGTCATTGCTGCCAATCTGCCATACTATATCACAACACCGATTCTATTTAAAATCTTTGAATCCAAAGCGGATGTTGCGGCAATCACCGTCATGATGCAAAAGGAGGTCGCAGACCGCTTTGCCGCTGAAGTAAATACCAAGGATTATAATGCGTTGAGCATTATCACACAGTATCGCTGTGAGGTAGCTCCAGTGATGAAGGTTCCGAAAAATGTTTTCCTGCCAAAGCCAAATGTGGACAGTGCTGTCTTGCAGTTCCGCTTTAAGGATACACCGCAGGATATTGAGGAGGAAAGCTTTTTTCCACTGGTCAAGGCATGCTTTCGCCAGAGGAGAAAGACCATACTGAACAACTACGGGGAATATTGTCAGGATAAGCAGCAGGCTCGTGCAGAGCTTGAAAAAAGCGGTATAGACTGTACAAGACGGGCAGAAAGCGTCACCCTTGCGGAATTTATCAAATTATATGAGGTACATAGAAATGAAAGTAAAAGCACATGCGAAAATTAACATCTGCCTGAATGTCGTGTGCAGGCGTGAAGACGGGTATCATGAGCTGGAAATGATTATGGTTCCTCTCATGCTTCATGATGAGCTTACCATAACACTGTCCTATGAGGATTGCTATACATGCAGTGATGCGCAGCTGCGAATGGATGAAACAAATACAATCGTTAAGGCTGTAGAGCTGATGCGAAAGACCTTTTCTCTATCGGAATGCTTTCATGTGCATGTGGAGAAGCATATTCCCGCACAGGCAGGACTTGCCGGAGGAAGTGCAGATGCCGCTGCTGTTATGCGTGGAATCCGTGATTTGCTGAAGCTGGATATATCACTGGAAGATCTGGCACAGCTGGGGAAGCAGGTTGGTGCAGATGTACCATTCTGTATCATGGAAACCTGTGCATTGGTAAAGGGGATTGGCGAAAGGATAACACCATTTGCCATGCCCTGCGATTTTCATATCCTACTTGTGAAGCCAGCGATGGGCGTACCTACCGGCAAAGCCTTTTCTATGCTTGATTTTGAGCAATGCGATCACCCGGACTGTAACGAGGTCATTCATATATTACAGCAGGGAGACCTTGCACAGCTTTCAAGTGTCATATCCAATTCTCTGGAATACAGTGCATTTCAGCTGGTTCCGGAAATTGCGGACATCAAAAGCCAACTGCAGAGTATGGGCTTTGAAGCAGTGCTGATGAGTGGCAGTGGCAGTACGGTATTTGCGATAACAAGGAATGAAGAGTTGTTGCTACAGGCAGAGAAGCAGTTTCATAAGGAAAGATATTTCGTATGCTGCACAGCCGTAAAGCAGTAAATGGTGCTTTAGAATATAACCCGACAGGAAGTAACTTTCTTTTGTGCTTGCCTGATAATGGAATATGATATGCTTTCGATATATAAACGACACAGAAATACCGGTATTGGTATGCCTGTGTCGTTTTTATTAAATAACACTTTTGAAGCAGTGGCATGCTTTCGATACTTTCGATTTCTGTACGGAATAGCAGTGCTTCATATTTTCAGGATAAGTCTTGTTATCGCTATCTGGGAAACTTTCCTGATGCTGTTCGTATAATGGGAAGAATCATATGCTTCCTGCTTATCTGACGTATATTACTCATAAAATCCTGTGCAGAGAATGCAAGGCTATTATTTCTGCGACAGGATGTTATAATGTATTTTATTGGTTTTTTGTATTGATCCTTTATAAAAGTAGAGATACCCTTATTATGTAATTCATATGATTACAGCTTTGATATATCCGGCTTTTGAAGGGGATGATTGGGCAGGGTGCTTTCTCTGATATCTGACAGAAGCAGCTGTTCATGGCGAAAGAAATAGGGGTGATGCCTTAAGCGGGTAATCAGAAACAGCAGGCTCAATAAAACCGATATGTATAGCATTGCAGCATATGGCAGGTCCAGAAAAGTCATAAATATAAGAAAGCAGGGAACACCGCTAAGTAATAAAAAGACGGTCAGTCCAATATAGGTAAGGACACGGTTTCCATATGTTATCATAAGAGAATACAGCCGATCCTGCCAGGTGATCAGACTGCGCTCCAGCTCTGTATAAGGGAGCCATACAGTACCGGTATCATCCTGTAGCAGTATTTTGCGAAATGCAGAGATATCCCCTGTCTGTAAAGCCTCGCTGACATATTCCCTGCGCAGGAGCTTGAAAAAGGGCTGCCTTCGCATATGTCTGTTACCGGTGATAAGGTCACCGCCGCAGCATTGTGCCCTCCCATAGAGGGATTGATACAGCTCCGGTATGAGATAGGCGGGATGACGGGTATCGGTGAGCATTAGGAGGTCACCATCTGACAGCTGTGCTCCCAGAAATATAGCAGCCACCGGCGTAACACGACGATTCAACGATACGTAATGGCATGCATAGTCCTGCTGTGACAGCAACCGCAGTATGCTTGTGCTTCCATCCCTTGACGCGTTATCAATAAAAAGAATTTCATAGCTAACCGGCAGCTTCTTTAATTCTCGCAGAACATCTGTATACACCCTGCGTAATGTATGTGCATGATTATGACAGGGTATAATGACACTGATCTTATCCACACCATCACTCCTTCTACAATCATTATGGCATACTATTGTGATAAATCCAGTTTTGAAATCTTAAAAAGTCTTAACGCTGATTTAATGAACATTAGGTAGTAGGAGCCTGTATTTTGATATATAATGAAAGAGATAAGAAATGAGGTGTGGACGATGGGCAGCAAAATTCTCATTGTAGATGATAATCAGGAAATCCGTGAGGTAGTTACCGTCCTTTTGGAAAATGAAGGCTATGAGGTAGAGGAAGCAGAGGATGGAGAAATAGCGATTGCCAAGGCAAAGGATATGGACTTGATAATTTTGGATGTCATGATGCCGAAAATGGATGGGTTTAAGGCATGCCGCCAAATTCGTGAGGTCAGCAATGCGCCGATTCTGTTTTTGACTGCTAAAACCCTGGATCAGGACAAGGCACTCGGCTTCTCCAGCGGCGGAGATGATTATCTGGCAAAACCGTTTTCCTATAATGAACTGATTGCCCGTGTGAAAGCACTTCTGCGAAGATACTGTATTTACAAGGGGAAAGAGGAACCGCAGGAAGGTGATCAGATCATTATGCACGATCTGGTCATCAGCCGGGATAGTAATCAGGTAAGAAAAAAGGAGGAAGCGGTAAACCTGACAGAAATGGAATATCAGATTTTGTTATTGCTGGCAGAGCATCCAAAAAAGATTTTCTCCAATCAGGAGCTGTACGAAGCAATCTGGAAGGGGCCGTATATGTACTCCGCAAACAATACCATCATGGTACATATTCGGAATCTGCGCAAAAAGCTGGGAGTCGATCCACAGAATCCCATGTATATAAAAACCGTCTGGGGAAAGGGGTACCGTTTTGATTAACAAAAAAAGCCCTGTCGGAACAAGAAAAAAACACATCTCCAAGCTCAGTCTGAAATTTATCGGCATCGTTGTACTGGCGGCAGTCGTGTCCGCATCGCTGTTTGGCTTTTTGTTCTTTAACCGGTATCGCATATTTCATCTTGCTGTCGGTGAAAAGGCAGTGCAGAAGGAAACTAGCGAACAGATTCAGACCCTGCAGAATACAATAACGAAAAAGGAAATCTCAAAGAAAAATCGGAAAGCTATCAAACGGGAAATGCGAAAATACAAGGATTTAACGCTGTATCTGTACGATGAGGAGGATACGCTGAGTGAAACGTCATTCAGTGCTATGGAGGATCAGGCATATGTTGGTACCATGTCCTTCTGGCTGAATCTATATGAGCCGGACGATCAGGAATATACGCTGAAATTTCATGATGGAGAAGCCTATCTTGTTGTCTATTCCTTTATCGGTCTTTCGTTTATGATACGCTTTCTCGTTGTGGCGGCAGTAGTATCCATTCTGCTTTTTTTCTTGCTGATAATGCAGTTTGTGCATCGTAAAATGAAATATGTCCTCAGTATCGAAGAGGAAATGCAGCTCATCGAAGCCGGAGAATTTCATCATACGATTATATACAAGGGAAATGATGAATTGACAGATTTAGCACGGCAGCTGAATCATCTGCGCAACGCATTGTATGACAATATGCTGAAGGAGGAGGAGGCGCGCAATGCCAATCAGGAGCTGGTTACAGCCATGTCCCATGATCTTCGTACACCCCTGACCTCTCTTCTTGGCTATCTGGATATTCTTCAAATGAAAATCTATAAGAGTGATGATGCAAGGGATGACTATATTCGCAAAAGCCGGCAGAAGGCAGAACAAATCAAGGATATGTCTGACAAGCTGTTCAACCACTTTCTTGTGTTTTCCCGTGACGAAGAGCTGCAGCTGCATCCAATCGAGGAGCAGGCTGTATTGAATATGCTTGCGTTTTATTGTGAGGAGCTGCGTGAGCAGAAATTCGAGGTTTTGACGAAGTTTGAAAAAGGAAGCTGGAGAATCATGGGGGAGGAGGCAATGCTGCAGAGGGTGTTTGATAATGTGTTTTCCAATATCCGAAAATATGGGGAAAAGCATATCGTGACTGTTTCTTTGCAGGTAGAGAAGGGAAATGTGCTGATTCGATTGAAGAATCGAAAGAAAAAGGATGCATCTCGAGAAGAGAGCACCCAGATTGGACTGAAAAGTGTCAATAAAATCATGAAGGGAATGAATGGCAGCTTTTTATATGAAAATGATGATACGGAATTTGTTGTAGAGCTGTTCTTCCCTTGTCGACAGGATTAAGCAGAGTAACCGAAATTGTGCTTATTATCAAAAAAGAAGTGGTTCTGATTCCCTGCTGGAGCATTCAACGAACTGTTGTTGTCTGTCCAATACAATCATAGCTTCTTCTTTTTATCATGCTGCGTTAAACTTGTGCAATGTTGTTTATCAAAATTCAAGGTGTTAAGCTGAAACAGCTTTGATACTACAACTGCTTCGATTTCAGGTCCTACATATCAATCAGCTTCAGCTGCAGCAATGCATGATATATGCCATCCTCTGCTACATCTTTTGTAATAAAATTAGCAGAGCGCTTTGCTTCCTCATGGGCATTTCCCATAGCGACTCCGATTCGTGCGTGCTGCAGCATTTCCACATCGTTTAGACTATCACCAAATGCAAGATAGTCCTGCATCTGAAAATGATCAAGAACATAGCGGATTCCAATCGCCTTGCTGAAGCCCTTCAGCACAACATCTGCATAGGTTGACTGCCCGATTAAAACATCAACACTGTGGATTGCCGTATATTCTTCATAGGTATAACCCATAGGACCATAGGCAATCATCATAATGACATCACTGCCATCGTATGCTTCCACCTCCGGTATGGATTCCTTAAAAAATTCTGCAGAGGTGATCACGTATTCATTTGGCTCGCGGGTAAGGATCTGCTTCCTTCCCATAATTAGCAGCGGAGATTCCTGCTGTTCAGCGGCCTGAATGCAGGCCTCGACACTTTCTCTTGGAATCGGTGTCATATGCAGAAGCTTTTTTTCATGGTCATAAATAGCCTGTCCGTTGTTGCAGAGAAAAATGTCCCAATCAACCAGCTCATCAAAGTGTCCGTCTGTTACGGATTGCAGAGAGCGTCCTGTAGAAATGCATAAAATATGTCCGGCTTTTTTCAGTCGTTGCAATGCTGCTGCGGTGGATGCAGGAACAATATGTGTGGTACTATCCACCAAAGTACCATCTATATCAAAAAACAGAATCTGTCTGTTCATAAGGTAGCCTCCTATCAACACGGTTATGATAGCACAACTATTGCCATATTGTAATCATTTCCGCTATATTTCATCATTCCTGTTCATCTGAACCCGGTTTTGCATTATGTAGGAGCATGCAGAATTATGCTGCTTCTTCCATTCTGCGTTATGACCGTAAACTTTTTCCTAAATTCACGGTGAAACCTTACAATTCATCCATAAAACGTATAGGAAATAGGCACTTAGCCTTTTTTTTACTGTCACTTTTTGATAAAATAGTAACGGAGGTATGTTTTTATGAAATCTGCTATTGTTTTAGCTGCCGGAAAAGGCACAAGAATGAAGTCAGCTTTGAACAAAGTGATGCATCCCGTCTTAAACAAGCCGATGATCGGACACATTATTGCTGCCCTGAAAGCAAGCGGTGTGGAACGCATCGTTGTTGTGGTTGGACATGGTGCTGAAAGTGTAAAGGAATATCTGCAGGATTCTGTAGAGTATGCGATTCAACAGCCTCAGTTAGGAACCGGACACGCCGTCATGCAGGCAAGTGTTCTGGAAGGTCTGGATGGAGATACCATCGTTATTAACGGAGATGGACCCTGCATTCAGAAGGAGACGATTCAAAAAGCATTTGAAAGCAACCGAGATACTGCATGTACCGTGCTGACAAGTGTGCTGCCGGATGGAGAACGCTACGGCAGAATTATTCGGAATGCACAGGGCATGGTAGAGAAGATTGTTGAAGCAAAGGATTGCAGTGAAGAAGAGTTACAAGTAAAAGAGATCAACACCGGAATTTTCTGTTTCAATAACAAGGCACTGTTTGAAGGTCTGAAGGAAATCACCAACAGCAATGCACAGCAGGAATACTATCTGACGGATCTTGTGGAAATTTTTAATAAAAAAGGTCTGCGTGTCAATGCTATGATTGTGGACGATCCTGAGGAAACCATGGGTGTCAATGACCGTGTGGATCTTGCGAAAGCAAATGCATGGATGAAGCGCCATGTGAATGAAGCACACATGCGTGCAGGGGTAACGATCATTGATCCGGATAACACGTACATTGATGTGGATGCTGTGATCGGTGAGGATACGGTCATTTATCCCAACGTGCACATTCAGGGGAAAACTGTCATTGGGAAGAATGCAACGATTTTACCGAACTCGTTCCTGCGGAATGCTGTAATTGGGGATGATGTATCGATTGACAGCAGCAAGATCGTTGAAAGCAGTGTAGGAAACCGTTCCACGGTGGGGCCGATGTCTCATTTAAGAAACAATACAGAAATCTGCGAAGACTGCCGTATTGGAAACTTTGTGGAATTTAAAAACTCTCACTTTGGTGATGGCTCCAAATGCGCCCACCTGACATATATCGGAGATTCTGACTTTGGTAAGAAAATCAATGTCGGCTGCGGTGTGGTTACAGTTAATTATGACGGTAAGCACAAATTCCGCACTACGGTACATGACGGCGCCTTTATTGGAAGTAATTGTAATCTGATTGCGCCTGTGACCATCGGTGAGAATGCTCTGCTTGCGGCAGGCTCTACGATCACGGATTCTGTAGAAGACGGAGATATGGGAATTGCCAGAGCACGACAGTCCATTAAAAAGGGATTCGGAACAACTTACAAGAACAAATAGGAAAGGAACAGGATTGTAGAACAATGGAAAACAAAACAGTAGTTTTTGCGTTAACTTCAAGCGTTGAGCTAGCAAATGAAATCGTGGGAGAATTAGGGATACCTTTGGGTCAGTGTGATGTTAAGCACTTCTCCGACGGGGAAATCATGGTAGAATTAGGGGAGTCCGTGCGCGGGAAAAACGTTTACATCGTTCAATCCACATGTGCACCTGTCTCCAGCAACATCATGGAGGTACTGATTGCCATTGATGCCTGCAAACGTGCCAGTGCCGGTCATATTTCTGTCGTTATGCCGTATTTCGGATATGCACGTCAGGACCGCAAGGCAAAACCGAGACAGCCGATCACTTCCAAACTGGTTGCAGATCTGCTGGAGCGGGCAGGGGCAAACCGTGTCATTACCATGGAGCTGCATGCAACGCAGATCCAGGGCTTCTTCGACATTCCTGCAGATGACATCTCTGCCATCTGTATCATCGGTCAATATTTCAAGAGCTTGAATCTGAAAGATGTTGTGGTTGTATCACCGGACCATGGCGGAACTACTCGTGCGAGAAGACTTGCGGAAATTCTTCACGCTCCATTAGCAATCATTGATAAACGTCGTCCAAAACCAAACGTGGCAGAGGCTATGAACATCATTGGGGATGTAAATGGCAAAATTGCTATCGTGGTAGACGATATTGTGGATACTGCAGGTACGCTGACTGCCGGTATCCAGATGCTGTATGACAAAGGCGCTACTGCTGTATATGCATCCTGTGTACACGGTGTTCTATCCGGACCGGCCATCGATCGCTTGAAGGCTGCGAATCTGGAAGAGTTCGTATGTACCAATACGATTCCGCAGGATGATAAGGCTGCATTGTATCCACAGATGAAGGTATTGTCTGTAGGACCTGTTCTAGGACAGGTCATCAAGGCTGTGGAAGAAAGCAGACCAGTCAGCGAAATCGTTGCGAAATACGCAGAGTAAGCCTACATAGAAAGGAAACTATATGCTGGAACATTTCATAGAATCCATGCTGCCGGAGATTGTATCTATTTTGGAAATCATCGGTATCGTTGTGATAACCATCGGATCACTGAAGGCGTTTTATCACTATATCAAAGCGCTGTTCACCCATAAACATTATCCGATCCGTATCGAACTGGCGAATGCTCTGGCATTAGGTTTGGAATTTAAAATGGGTGCCGAAATACTGAAGACGGTACTCGTCAGAAGCTTTTCGGAAATCTATATTCTGGGAGCCATCATTTTGTTGCGTGCACTTCTGTCCTTGATGATACATTTTGAAATCAAGACGGAGAAGGAACACGGATCAGCCAGTGAGGCTTCACCGAATAATTATTAAAGGAGCAGTACAATATCTATTAACGGATATTGTACTGTTTTTTTATACCGCTTACATTTTTTAAATTCATGCTTTACAACTTTTCATTCATCTGCTATTATGAATATAAGGACAAGACGTTATAACGTCTTACTGAGTGATGGTGATTCAGTAGAATGGAAGGAGTGAATTTATGGAATCATCTGAAGTATTGGCAGCAAGACTGCTGGAGCTTATGGGGGGGAAAGAGAATATTATCTCTGTTACGCATTGCGCAACAAGATTACGTCCGCAATTAAAGGATAGAAGTCTAGTTGACGCTGATGCTATAGAACATCTTGATGGTGTTACAGGCTTGGTCAATAAGGATTCCGGGTTGCAGATTATTATCGGTATGAATGTAGGGGATATTTATAAAGCTTTTATGAAGGTGTGGGATTCAGAACACTTAGAGCGGGATGATTTGGTAGAAAAGGCAGAAGCAGGTCCGAAAAAGCATGAATGGCTTAATGAATTCATTGCTTTAGTAGTCAGTATATTCTCGCCATTGCTTCCTTTGCTAGCCGGATCAGGTTTATTAAGAGGGTTTACCATATTGGCGAACGAACTAGGATGGCTGTCAACGAGCAGTACAACAAATTTAATACTGACATTGACTGCAACCTCTGTTTTCTACTTTCTTCCGCTATTAACGGCGATGACTGCAGCAAAGCGGTTTCAAACGAGCCCGTATATCGCTGTGGCTGTCATGGGGGCACTTATTATGCCTGATTTCTTGGCATTGGTACAGGGAGATGGAGGCAATGGTGTTGATTTTCTTGGTATCTCGATTCCAGTATTTAATTATACCAGTCAGATTATTCCTGCAATTATCATGACCTGGCTACAGTCACAAATGGAACATTTTATGATTAAGAAAATTCCTAATAGTCTGCATATGATTATCATTCCAACCGTACTGCTGATGGTTCTGGTGCCGATAACTGCTGGCGTGATAGGACCTATTGGAAATTATATCAGTATCGGAGTTGCACAGGCAGTTACCTGGCTGGCGAACATCAATCAGGTTATCACTGGTGCTGTTATCGGCGGAATTTGGAATATCCTCATCATGTTTGGAGTGCACTGGGCACCGAATACCATGGTTATAATCCCTGATATCGCAAAGAACGGATGCTCTCCATTCATCGCATATGGTGCGAATGCTAACTTTGGAATGGCTGGTGCTGCATTTGCCATATTTCTTCGTTCAAAAAATAAAAAGCTGAAAAACTTTTCACTGACTGCAATTACATCCGTTATGCTATCCGGTATTGTTGAGCCGGCTATTTACGGGCTTGGAGTAAAATTCAAAACACCGCTAATCGCAGGCTGCCTGGGGGCAGCACTTGGTGGTGCGTTCATGGGACTATTTCATGTTGTTGGTAATGCTTTCGTATTTGGAGGGCTTACCACGATTCCGGCATTTGCAGGAACTACTCTATGGGCATATATAGTCGGTTTGGCTATATCCTTTATCGGTGGTATGGTACTGACATTCGTATTTGGGGTTAAGGACCCCGAGGCACAGATGACTGCGAAAAAATAAAAGAAAAGAGGAAAAAATCAATGGAATTGAGTAAGAAAATAGAAGGTATTTTAGGGTTGTCAGCGATTGGTGATGCAATGGGAGCTACCACTGAGAATCTAACCTTCGGGCAGATTCGTGAGATGTTCAATGCTCCTGTGACAACATTTCAAAAGCCGGGTAAAACTGCCTTTGCTTTAGGAAATGAGGCAGGTGAGATTACAGATGATTTCTCACAAATTTATATGTTATCAAAAGCAATTTTGAGCAATAAAGGGAGAATAACAAAGGATATCGTGATAAAAGCAATACTGGAATGGTCCGATATTCCTAAATATTTCAATCGTTTCGCAGGGCCTACAACCAGAAGTGCAATTGAAATGTATAAAAACCCCGGTATGGAAATGAAGCCGCTTCCTGGTGCTGTAGCTGTAGATTATGCGTCTAAGGCAACAAATGGAGCAGCAATGAAAATTGCGCCGGCAGGAATTCTACATCCGGGAAATTTGGAAGCTGCTATTGATGATGCTATTGTCATAGCACAGGTAACGCATGATAATTCTCTTGCCATTTCCGGTGCTTGCGCTATCGCTGCAGCAACGAGTGCATCACTTGCAGAAAAAGCTACTATTGAAGAGGCGATAAGTGCCGGCGTTTATGGTGCAATACGTGGAGAAACAAAAGCAAAAAGTGTTTCCAGAGTAGTCGCGGGAGCAAGCGTTGTAGAGCGTATAAAGTTAGCGCTACAGATAGCTGAGGGAGTTGGTAGTAAAGAAGATAAACTGCTGAAATTATCACAGATAGTCGGTAGTGGTCTTCATATTTCAGAAGCAGTACCTTGTGCTTTTGGTATTGCAGCCTTAAATAAAGACAGCGCCTTACAGGCTGTCATTGATGCTGTAAACATCGGGTATGATACGGATACGATTGCTACGATTGTCGGGACGATGGTAGGAGCTTTTGTAAATTTTGAGGATGAGAACTTCCTTGCTTTATATGATAAGGTGCAAAAAGCAAATGATATAAATCTTATTACACTGGCCAGTGAACTTGCTACAGCTGCAAAAGTAGAATAATATTTATAATACGCAGGAATGGTATGTAACCATTCCTTTTCCTTTTTCTATTCAAAATTATGTCGGTAGGATTCCAATGAATTCCTTGAAAAGTATTTACATTAAATAGGCATTCATTTATAATGAAATTTAAAAGGAAGTATGTTACGGCTATATGAGGTGAAGAAAAATGCGAACAAATAGTATAAAATATCTTTCAATTTATGAAGATCTGAAAGAAGAAATCATAAATGGTACATATCCGATCGGTGGACTGTTTCCAGCAGAACCAGAGCTGCAGACCCTTTTTGGCGTAAGTAGGATAACTGTTCGACATGCTGTTCAGCTCCTTGTTGATGAAGGATACCTGCAGCGAATTCACGGCGTAGGAACTGTGGTCGTTAGTCAGAAGGAATCCTTGCAGCTGCAGAATCTTCTTAGCTTTTCTGAGGAATATAAGGGAGCCGGTGTTCATTCAGATATTGTTTCATTTGATGAAAGAATATCTGCTTCATCTCTGGTATGTTCTAAATTAAATCTTTCTAAGGGGTCAGAGGTAAGCTGTCATGAACGCTTGCGTTGGAGTGATAACAGTCCAATTGGCTTCCAGCGTGTGTACTGCCCACTTCATTTAGCATTAACAAGGGATGAACTGATAAGACCTAATGTATCTTTATATCAGCTGTTTAAAGAAAAGGGCTACAGTGTGAAGAATGCCAATGAAACAATAGAATCGGTGATTGCTGATAAAAAAATTGCAGATTATCTGCACGTAAAAGAGGGCAGCCCACTGCTGTTTGTACAGCGTGTCACGAAGGATCAACGTGATCGGATCATAGAATATGCTGAATTTTATTATAGAGGGGATCGATATCGATATAGTGTGCAGCTCCATGTTCCAGATTGATATGGATGAGGGTAAGGTATAAAACGGCATATAAATCTGCTGGTATTTATCCATTATGTGTTATGAAGGAGAATCATGTAAATCCGATTGGATTTCTTTGATTCTTTTTTATTTGTTAGTCTGTAATTATAAGTATGAGGTTACACGTATAGTGCTCAATAGCTATAGGTATCCCAACAGTACAACAAAAGAGCCATATCACGATTCTATATGGCTCAGATCATGCTATTCGGATTTAATCTATCAATATATTTGTATGTAATCCAAGCGTAATGATCATCTTATATAAAGGGAATAGCACCATTTAATTCAAATCACTACACATACCGGCTAATAAAGCCTTACGGAACTCATCTACAGGTACAGGCTTTCCATACAAATAGCCTTGTCCTGTTATACAGCCCGAAGCAAGCAGAATAGATTCCTGATATTCGGTTTCTATTCCCTCCGCTATGCTTTCCATTTCCAAATCTGTACACATTTGAATCATATGCTTAACAATCTTGTGGTTTCGTTTCTCCGTTGCCAACGATTTAATCAAGCTTTTATCCAGCTTGATGGTATCAAAGCAAACATCACTGAGAATTGATAGATTGCTGTAGCTGATCCCGAAATCATCCAATGAAACTCTTAGCCCAAGTGCACTGATTTCTTTGATAACCTCGTATAGCGTTTCTGAATGCTCTGTACATGCACTTTCTGTGATTTCAATTTCCAGACATTGATAAGGAAATGTATATTGTTCCAGTACCTGCTTCAAATGAACTAATAAATGATCCTCCAACAATGTTACACGAGAGAAATTCAAAGAAATTCTGAATGTGTCATCGTTCCAGCCTTCCAATAGCTTACAGACCTCTTCAAATACAAACAGATCGATATAGCGAATAAGGTGATTGGACTCCAAAGCCGGGACAAACTCTGCCGGAGCCAAGACTCCGAGTTCTTTATGATTCTGCCGGATCAGTGCTTCTGCACCGACTACTTTATGTGTATTCATATGAACCTTTGGCTGCAGATATATTACATACTCCCGATGCTGGATACCTGTCATTAAATCATGAAGCAGCTTTCGCTGACGCATATCCTTCGCATCCTGCATTTCCTCATAATGCATTCGTTTATTGAATTGCATGATATTACCGGCTGTCTGCATTAAATGTGCGATATTCTTTTCCATATCATCCCATACAGCACCAAAGGACACAGTGAAATTCTCGTGCGACAATTTTGATTTGCATTCCTTGACTTTCTGATCAACATCCTTCTTTTCACAATTTGGTGTCAATACAAGAAATTCATCCCCATTTAGACGATATATATCAGAAGTGGTGAATATCTGCTTTAATAGATGTGCAAAGCACTGAATATATTGATCCCCGGTAGCTGTACCATTGACGCGGTTGATTTCCTTTAAATGATCAATATTCGCCATGACAACACCAATCGAATGAAGGCTGTGATCCTGCAGCTCTTTACAATTTCGTACAAAGCTGTTTCGATTTAATAGGTCTGTCAGATAATCATAATCATTTGCATGAATCATCGCTTCGATCAATTTTCGTTTCTTCATTTCATTCACAATGAAAACAGTCAGAGAATCAAGGAAGGATATATTTCTGAAATTCGCTGCAATGTTGTTAATGACAAGACAGCCGTACTCCACACCCTGATCCTGTAATAATACCCATCGCTGATTGCGAATCAGATGTCGCTGCATGATCTGATACATAGCATATGACTGCTGCATCATCTGCTGCGGATTCTCAATGTTGACAGGTGCATCCCATTGCTGCTTTCTCAGCCAGCTGTCATAGCCCTCCTGATCCTTTTCCGTGAAATTGATCCTGCAATCCGTCACACACCATTGATAGCTTGGTTTATATGGCTTATCCCCTTTCGGCTTTTGCCATATATCTGCGGAATCAGCATGAAAGAAGGTCACGATCGAATCCAGAACGCTATGGAGTGCTCCCTCCATATCCATATGCTCCTGCATATGCTGAATCGCACTTAAAAGAATATGACTTTCAGTGCCATAGCTCTCCATAGAGTCAACAATACTTTTATCATTGGAAATATCAATCGCTATCGCTAACAGAACCTCCTGATCATGCCATGGAATCAATTTATTCTTAATTAAAAAATCCTGTTCCAGACAACGGTTGTTATCCTTCCATATATAATATTTATCCCGTGACCAGCTGGTTTTCCCGCAGAAGGGGCATGGGGAGCCTCTATGATGCATAATCTCATAGCATTTCATTCCCCGGCATTGCTCCTTCGTTAGTCCTATACGATCATAAAAGGACTGGTTACCCAGAATCAGATCATAGGTATCCGGATCCACTAGATAGGCAATGTCTCCGAATTCTCCCAGATAGGAATCAATTTCTGAAGCATTCATCACCCGGGTATAATGAAAATTCAGGCTGGGGGATAAAGCAGCGTCCTCCCTTGGTAAATCATCCTGTGCACAGGGCTGCTCATGATAATAGTGAAAGCTTCCCTTTCCGGTTTTTTTCTCACGGTATAAAGCCCGATCTGCCTGAACAAATATTTCTTCATAGCTCATCATCGGCTGATCAAGCAAGGTAATGCCTGTACTGAACATAATACCTCTTGCTTCCATTTGCTGATACAGGGTATGCAAAGCACGATCCAGGTCTTCCCGTGCGTGCAGCTTCTTCACGAAAACGATGAATTCATCACCACCAAACCGACCGACGATGCTGTCCTTGTGGAATACAGTGCGAAGCATGGAAGAGAAGAAAGCAAGCGTCTCATCCCCCTTCTTATGTCCGTATAAATCATTGATATCCTTAAAATTATCCATATCGAAAATCAAAAATGCACGCAGATGCTTATGCGGGTGCTGTGATAGCTCCTTATAAATTAAATTCTCTGCTACATTTTTTCTATATATTCCGGTCAGCTGATCAAATTCCGACTCATATTGCAGCTGGAAATTATTCTTTTTTCGCTCATCAATATCATTTAGAAACATCAATGCCAGAAGGTCATTGGTGATAGGCTCACGAAATAATAACAGCTCTATTTCCATCCAGGCCATTTTATTTTGTTCAATGATTCTTCTGAATTCATAGCGAAGCCTGAAATTTCCGCTCTCATAGTTGCGCAACAGGTTTTCAGGATTCATCAGCTCAAGATAATCCTTACGGTCCTGGGGCATAACAACCTTGTGAATAAAGCGTTCATACAGCTGTGTATAAGTTATTTCATCGACCAATTCATTATACAGATCCCAAATGCCACCCATTGTATGAAATGAATTTTTTGTTACATTTACATGGGCATATGCTTCTTTTTCTTTCAGTAACAGATGATAGAATTGTGTAATATTCAAATACTCCTGATATGTATTTTTCTCACCTGAAATATCCTCTAAAATCACAATAAGAGAGACAGACTGTTTACCTCCATGATAAGGAATCAGTGTGAGGCGAAGCCATGAGGCATCCTCAAGCTTTTTTTCATGAATGACAGTTTCATTGCTTTGTAGGGCTGTATGCCAGACCTCTTTCCATTGGCGCATGTCCTCTGCCTCGACGTTGCTTTGCTTCATTAGCTTCTGTTCAAAGGTGGGATAGGAAAGAACCTCCGGCATATGCGTAAGCAGCTTCTTTTTTACTAGGATTTGTATCTCGTCTTTTTCCGGATTATATTGAAATACCTCCATGGGCAGGTAGGGAGACGTGGTATTAACGATCCGATGAAAATTCTGGATTTCACTGCGATCATGCTCATATAAGCTGATATCCATCGTCACTGCGAACAGAAGCTGCTTTGTCTCATCCATCTGTACTTGTGTATAGAGCTGTTTCTTGTGTGGGACACTGATTTCATGTACAAAGGAAAAACAGGCTTGGGAAGTATTCTGTATTTGGATATAATCCTGCGTATCAATCATTGCGGACAGACGGTTGCCATATTTGAATGCAAAATTATTTTTTGTTGTATGAAATATTTCATAAAAGCTACGATTACCATATAAGAGTGTCAGCCCAGCATCCTTTTTCAGTATATAGATGGCCAGAGGTGAAACATCCACAATCGGTTTCCAGTTCATGCCCTTTACAATCGTATGTATCGTATTCTGTGTAGTCATATGCTATCTCCTCTAGAGCTTCATCTTTGACATGCTGATTTCCGTGAATTCAGGGATGAGGCTCTAAGCTTCCATAAATTGTAATTACCCTAATTATAGCACATATTCTAAGGTTCATTTCATTCTTACATAGTCTCTACACGAAAAAATGCAGATAAATAATGATCATTTACCTGCATACTATCGATTGGTTTTCAAAAGCTTAACATATATGTAAAATTGCATTTTATAGTGAACTCGCAGCGAAGCGTAACGCATACAATTACGGGCTGCTTTCCTCCTTGAGCTGCTCATACAGCTGTCGGGTGTGATCATCAAAGCAAACCAGATAGACAGTTTTTACACTCTGCATTGGTGTATCTGCTTCCTGTATTATTCGCAGGGCGATGCGGGCTGCTTGCTCCAAGGGAAAGCGGTATGCACCGGTACTGATTGATGGGAAAGCGATGCTTTCTATATGATATTGCTGTGCCAGCGTCATGCAGCTTCGATAGCAGCTTTCCAGCAGCTCACATTCGCCATGATTTCCCCCCTGCCATATTGGTCCCGGTGTATGAATGACATAGCTGCAGGGAAGCTGATATGCGTTTGTAATCTTTGCTTCTCCTGTCCTGCAGCCGTGAAGCGTCCTGCATTCCTTTAAAAGCTCTGCACCTGCTGCTCGATGAATGGCTCCGTCAACACCACCTCCGCCAAGCAAAGTGGTATTTGCGGCGTTCACGATGGCATCCACCTGCATAACGGTGATATCTCCTGTCAGTATGTTTATAATCATGGTATCACCTCAGCTGTGAAATATCGTCTGAATGAAATTCTTCGGCCCGTGTTTATATAACAGAGCAATGCCTTCTTTTCCAAGATCACGATAGATGTCATCAAAGTAAAACATACCTGCCACAGAGGGAAACTGATTCCAGAATTCCTGTGTTACGGCACTGACCAGAATCTTATGCTGCAAGGCCTTTGTTTCCACCTGAAGCGCCTGTGCAAGCAGGCCGAAGGCGCGCTCCTTATGGGATTCATATTTTTGTGTATAGAACTTATAGCTGCTGCAGGAAGCGTTCCATGCAAGGTAATTTGCAAGTCCGTTTGTAAAGGCGAGATGATTCAACAGACTGAGATATTTGCGGGATCGTACAGGAAACTGCTCCTGTATCAGATACTTTGATAGCTCAAAGGTCAAATAATTCTGCAGAATATAGGTCATCTGTGAAACGACACGGGTATAATCGGCAATATGAATCAGATCGATCAGGATACAAAGCCCTTCCTCTGATTTCACAATGCGGTTTTCCTTTGTACCGACAACAGCCATGATACAGACAGTCTGCAGCTTTTCTCTGTAGTTTGGAAAGAGGACTTCAAAGAGCTCTTTGTTAAAGGTTGGAAATTCTTCTACGATGCTTTCCAGCTGCGAGTCCAGCTCCTGTACGATATCCCTTCGTTTCGGATCTGCTTCCTCATACTCCTGCAGCAGGTAAAAATGCTCCTCCTCTGCCACAGGTTTCCCTTCCAGAAATGCGGCAGCTATGCGATTGTCATACAGCATAAAAGATCCCTCCTTTTGTAATTCATTATATCACGTTTCGACCTCCTGCGTGAATGTTTTGCCATGCCCCTTATAAGATGCACATTACCGGGGAAAGCTAACAGAGAGGATGTGATTATATGAAAAAAGAAGTATGGCGGGATGTGATTTTAAGCAGTGTGGCATTTCTGGCACTGATGTGGGTGGCTTTTTTCTGGGCACAGAAATATTTCCCGATGGAACAGGACAGTGCTCCGGTTGCTAAGGTAGAAGAAAAAAAGGTTGCCTATTTAACCTTTGATGACGGGCCGAGCAAGTATACGCAGGAGGTTTTGGATATTCTGGATACCTACCATGTCAAGGCAACGTTTTTTGTGACCGGCAGCAATCCGGAATATTATGATTTGATTAAGAAAGAGGATGCTTCGGGACATGCGATCGGGATTCATACCTTCTCTCATGATTATGGTAAAATCTATTCCAGTGTGGAGGCATATTTTGAGGATATCAATAAAACCAATGCGCTGATTGAAAAACAGACCGGACACAAGGTGAACATTCTGCGCTTTCCCGGAGGTACCAGCAATACGGTATCCAGAAAGTACAGCAGCGGTATTATGAGTACATTGGCAGCGTCCGTAACACAGAAAGGGTATGCGTATTATGATTGGAATGCTTCCAATGGAGATGGAAACTGCTATGTAGGCAGTGATACACTGATCAATACAGCATTAAAGGAAATCCGGGATAAAAAAGAGGTTATGATTCTGATGCATGATGGGACAGGGAATAAGGCAACGGTGCAGGCACTTCCCACGATTTTGAAAAGCATGCTGTCTCAGGGCTATGAATTTCGTGTTATTGACTCTTCCACACCGGTGTTTCATCATCATATCGCAAACTGAGAAAGTATGTTATAATACTTCATATGCAGTTGCTTACAGGTGATGAAATATGAAAATAACAAGAGAAAAAAATCTGGATGAAATTAAGAACGGATATACGAAAGACAAACGCAGCTTTTATCATTGCAATTTTTGTGATGCAGTGTTTGAAGACGGTGAAATATTTCCGATCAACGGACATTTTTATCGTGCGGAAAAGGCCGTACAGATGCATATACAAAAGGAACATGGCTCTGTCTTTGAACAGCTGCTGCAGCTGGATAAGAAGTCCTGCAGCCTGACAGATGTGCAAAAGAAGCTGCTGCAGTATATCCATGAAGGAAAAACCGATAAGGAAATAGCCTCGCTGACCAATACGAGTGCGTCAACCGTTCGTCATCAGCGCTTTGTATTCCGTGAAAAAGCAAGACAGGCAAAAATGTATCTGGCTCTTTATGAGTTATCTGTAGAGGGTATGATGGATAATCTGCTGGAGGTGCATGACCACGCAGCACAGGTGGATGAGCGCTATGTCGCAACCACAGAGGATGAAGAGCAGGTGCTGAAGACAATGACACTTTCTATCGATCCGTTGAAGCTGAAGCAAATTCCAGCCAAGGAAAAAAAGAAAATTATCATTCTACGGAAAATCTGTGAATTTCTGGAACCGCATCAGGTCTACAGTGAAGAGGAAATCAATATCTTTTTAAAGCAGATATTTGAAGATTTTGTATCCCTTCGCCGTTATCTGATTGAATACGGCTTCCTGCACCGGACACAGGATTGTCATTTCTATTCGATGGATGCAGGCAGGATCCGGGAGGTGGAAGAGCATGAATGAAAGCTTACACTGGTATGAAAATGAGGATCAGGTAAAGCATGTCGCGCGCAGCATGCGATGAAGTCCTTTTTAAGAGAAAACGAGGAAAGGAGGAGCATCGTATGCAAAATATCGTTCAGGCTTACTGGAATGCAATCCATGAGCTGCGCTTTGATGATGTGAGAGCGCTTTTCAGCGAAACAGCAGTCATCACATGGCCGAATACAGAAGAGGTTTTCACTCTTGATGAATTTATAGCGGTTAATGAGGCTTATCCCGGAGAGTGGGATGAAGAGGTTCTGCAATGCTATAAAGCAGAGGATAGGATCATCAGTGAAACGATGGTAAAGGGGAAGGAAGTATCTTTTCTTGCCATTGGCTTTTTCACAATTCAAGAGGGTAAAATAACCGCGCTGCGGGAGTATTGGACGGCAGTGGAAGCTGCCCCGGAATGGAGAAAAGAGCTGTTGAAAAGCAGATAGGGAATGCATGCATTCCCTGTTTTTTTGTCTCACCATTCACGGAGCTTCTGCCCGCCATTCGATACATTGTAATTGTTTAAGTAAATGGATAAATTTATCATATAGGTGTTAGATGGTGGATACTATCATTATAGGTATTGAAGAGCTTCTGCTGTTCGTCCCATTCAGCGGAAGTCCTGTACAGATCAAAGGAGCTGGTTTCATGAAGTTTGCGAAAAGTCTTACCAGCCTGGCGTGCTGGCTCATGGCAATCGTACCCGGTGTGTACCTGCTTGCTTATCTCAGTGCGCGATACCTTCATTTGCCGTCTGCATATTATTATCCAATACTGGCGCTGGCTGCCGCCGGCTACGCTATATTCCTGTTCCTGGTGTTTCGGCTGAAATGCCGTATTCACAATTCCGCGCGCAGCCGTGATAAGGAAACCTCGGCAGACTGCATGAACAGTGATCAGTAGGACGAAAGGGTTATTGAGTAAATAACCTTTTTTTCTCGTCTTTTTGTGATACAATTACGTAGTAAATGGCAGGTGTTTTTATGTTGAATGATACAATAGCCGCAATTTCCACAGCGGCGGTGGATGGGGCAATCTCCATCATCCGAATGAGTGGTGCAGATGCTTTGTCAATCGCGGACAGCATTTTGAATATTGATGTACAAAAGAAAAAAAGCCATACGATCAGCTATGGCTATGTTTATGATCAGGAGCATGACGAGCTGATTGATGAGGTGCTTGTCAGTGTTTTTCGCGCACCGAAGACCTTTACCTGCGAGGATATCGTAGAGATCAACTGCCATGGCGGGCGGTTTATCACAAAGAAAATTCTGCGGCTGTGTCTTGCGCATGGTGCCCGTCTTGCGAATCCCGGTGAATTTACACAGCGGGCGTTCTTGAACGGACGTATTGATCTGACGCAGGCGGAAGCTGTAAATGATATGATACAGGCAGATAGCAATGAAAATGCACGAATGGCTGTACAGGGGCTTCGCGGAAGTGTCAGAAAGCTGCTGGACCCTTTGATTCAGGATCTTTTGGATATCATAGCGAACATTGAGGTAAACATTGATTATCCGGAGTATGATGATGTGGAGCAGCTGAGCAGTGAAATCATTCAGCCGAAGGCCAGAGAATGGATGAAGCGTATTCAGCAAATTCTGGATCGTGCACAGAGTGGTCAGCTGTTGAAGGAAGGTATCAAGACCGCAATCGTCGGAAAACCGAATGTCGGTAAAAGCAGTCTTTTGAATGCGCTGCTTGAGGAAGAAAAAGCGATAGTGACGGATATAGCAGGAACAACACGCGATATTGTGGAGGGACATATCCATTTGCAGGGACTGACTCTGAATCTGATTGACACGGCAGGAATTCGAGATACAAAGGATGTCGTGGAGCAAATCGGTATACAGCGAAGCTTGCAGGCGATTACCGAGGCACAGCTTGTAATTCTTGTTCTGGACAGCAGCCGCGCACTGGATGCGCAGGATGAGGAGCTGCTGGAGCTGACGAAGGATAAGACGCGCATCATCGTCTACAATAAAACGGATATCTCCAATCAGCAGGATGGGGTATGCATATCCGCAGCAAGTGGTGAAATCGAGCCGCTGCTTATAAGAATTCACGAATTATTTGACCGTCATCAGCTTGTACTGCAGGAGCCGCTGCTGCATAATGAACGCCAGATTTCCTTGATGATGAAGGCTGAGAGCAGTATGCGGCAGGCACTTGCTTCCATGGAGGCAGGGATGGAGCTGGATATTGTCGCAATCGATATACAGGAGGCCTATACAGCCTTAAAGGAGATACTCGGGGAAGTCCATCGGGAGGATCTTCTCGATACCTTATTCTCCAATTTCTGTCTGGGAAAATAAGCAGGAGGAAAGAAACTTATGAATACATTGATTGATACACATTGTCATATCACCTGTGATGCCCTGTATGAGCGCATTGACGAGGTGTTGGAGAATGCAAAGCAGGCAGGTATAGGAAAAATGCTCATCATCTGTACGAATTTTATTGAATATGAGCGAGCAGAGCAGTTAAAGGAGAAGGAACCGGAGCGCTTTGATATTGCACTGGGGTTTCATCCAAATGATCTTTATGCTTTTCAGGAAGCCGATTATGAGCGGCTGGAAGAGCTGTTAAAGCAGGAGCGTCTGGCTGCGGTCGGTGAAATCGGACTGGATTATCATTGGGAGGATGTATTGCCGCAGGATCAGAAAATCGGCTTTATACGACAAATCAAGCTTGCACAGAAATACAGCAGGCCGATTCTTATTCATATGAGAGAGGCAACAAAGGATACGCTGGATATTCTGAAGGAGGAAGGTCCAATAAAGGGAATCATGCACTGCTACAGCGGAAGTAAGGAAGTGGCTCTGGAGCTGATAAAAATCGGCTTTTATATCTCCTTTGGCGGGCCGCTTACATTTAAGAATTCAAGAGGAGCACCGGCTACGGCAGAAGCGCTTCCTTTGCATCGGCTGTTTGTGGAAACCGACAGTCCCTATCTGACGCCGCATCCGTTCAGAGGCAAGCAGAATGAGCCGATGTATGTCAGATATACGTTTGACAAGCTGTGTGAAATCAAAGCGGTGGATAAAGATTTGGCGGCAGAGCAGCTGTGGAAAAATTATAAGGAAGTATTCTCAAATTGAGAATATGTTTTCCACGCGTAAGAAACCAAATTTTTACTTCTATACTGACAGAAGGAAATGCTGATGAACCGGAAATGCAGGTAGGATATACCGCACAATGAAAAAGACTTGGGTTACAGCTTGCATACGGTTGCTTCTGATCGTTGTAATCAGAAAAGTAGACGATTTTAGAACCGTCTACTTTTTCAGCAGTTTATAGAACGAAGTCTTTCATGTATCTGAAAGCAAACTGTTTTCAAGGCTGTTTACATATGATAAAACTTTCATGCTTCTTATCTTGAAAGTTGCTTGAAGACTATATAGCTGCATGAACACAGGTAAGAAGCAGCATTCCAATCTATCAGGGCTATTATTTCTATACAGCGGGTTTCATTAGGAATCGTGCTTGTCCAATAGAGCGTATGTAGGTGCCGTATGTGTTAAGCATATAAAAAAAGCCTTTTCTTCAAAGGCTAATCAGCAGAATGGTCGGAATGACAGGATTTGAACCTGCGACCTCTTGCTCCCGAAGCAAGCGCACTACCAAGCTGTGCTACATCCCGATGTCCTATACTATTCTATTCCGTTTTATAAAAATATGCAACAAAAAAAAGCGCATTTTCATAAAAAAGCGCTATCTTTTGAAATTTTTTATTTTCTGGAAGGTATCTTCACTGATAACATGCTCGATATGACATGCTTCTTCCTCTGCTGTATCCGGTGCAACACCAAGTACATCCTCCAGAAAGGAGCGGATTGTTGTATGCCGCTGATACACCTTGACAGCAAGCTCTCTTCCCTCCGGAGTAAAATGTATATCCCCATAGGTTTCCTGCTGAACAAGTCCTTTTTCCTTTAATACATTCATAGCCTTATTCACACTTGGCTTGGAAACATCCATTTTCTTAGCCACATCCACACAGCGGATCTTGCCGTTTTCATTATCCAGGATTAGCAGTGTTTCCAGATAATCCTCCAACGATTCACCTAATATCACCTTTATCACCTCAATGCCTTTTTATCAATATAACACATATTTGTTATTCTGAACATAAATTTTTATATTTCTCTTCCTTGAAGCCAACTGCGATTCCGTTTTCACAAATCAGCAGCGGCCGCTTGATCAGCATACCGTTGCCTGCAAGTAACCGCAGCTGCTCCTCCTCGCTTAGCTCCTTCAGACGATCCTTCAGCTTCAGCTCCTTGTAAGCATTGCCGGAGGTATTAAAGAATTTTTTTAATTCTAACCCGCTCTCCTTTACCCACGCACGAAGCTCTTCCACTGTAGGTGTTTCCTCAACGATATGGCGGATTTCCAGCTCCATCCCGGCGTCCTGCAGATACTTCTTTGCTTTTCTGCATGTTGAGCAGGCCGGATATTCAATAAACAGCATACGCATAGTTTCAGTCTCCCATCTTTTTTATTATCATAACCAAGAATACGTAAAATTGCAAATACATTGCCTGTAGGAATAAGGCTACAAGGTACGGAATCAAACGCCTTCATGCATAACTGGCAATAGAGATTTCACTTTTGATGCATTAGAGAAAACATACTGTCAAATACTCTTAGCTGTTTCTTTATGAAAGCAATTTTCAAGCATATATTAGCTGATAGAAATAGGCAATTCACGTCGGAGCTGTTTTCTGTAAGGCAGCGTGGATAAAGAAAAAGGGCACAATCTGTACCCTGTAAACTACTGATTAAAATAGAAATTATCAAAGGTATACTTATAAACCCGATAAATATACTTTTCACCCTTCATGGTAAAAGAACGAATCAGCGTATGCTCACTATCATATTCCTGAAAATTAAATGCCATGCCACTGTCCACAATCGTATTCGTACCGATATTCTGTACGCTTGATACATAAGGGGAATATGGGACATCGAATGCATCCACAAGTGTATAGGTACCCTTTTTTTCATCCACCAGATATTTGTAGTATTTGCTTACTGCATCCTCAGCCTTAACCTCGGTAGGGATATTCAGCTGACTCCAGTCATAGGCTGTATTCGTGGAAGAGTATCCGAAGTTGTTATTAAACATATACAGATAATACTGTCCATCTGCAAGGGTATCATCCTCCACATAGGTTATGGAATGCTGACCGGTCTGTGAGGTGAAGCTGTTTGCCTTATCCAGCAGCAGGTCTGCATAGTCACTGTCTTCCCAGAAGGTCTTTTCCCCCATCATATAATCTATTTCCGGTGTGCCATCGATATCCTTGATTTTGACGATGGTGCTTGTTTCCCGGCTGCTCACAAGAATTTCGTTAGCTCCCATCCACTGAATGGTATTAAGGTGCGTCCAGTCCAGCTCGTCATTATCTTTATCATACACAGAGGCTTTATAGGTTGTGAATAAATCCCCCATATCTACGACCAGAGACACAGCACCGCTGGAAACATCCAAACGGATAATCATATCCTCAACCGTATCCTTTGTCGTGTCGGTTGCGAGAATCAGCATGTCTCCGTTATCATCAAATACGTAGTCATGGTGCAGGTCATAGTTACCCAGATCAAATACGTTGGTAACCTGTCCCAGAGCATCCATTTCCGCCATCTTATTCGTGCTTATGCTGTAATACATGCGATCATTTGCAAACAGCAGACGGTGTGATCGATAGCCTTCGATTGGCACTTCACCGCGCAGAATACCGTTGTTATCATAATAATACATGAAGTCATCCGCATCACTGTCATTGCCGAGAATGACATACAGGCCATCGCTGACTTCTTCCCTGCTGGTGCCCTCCTCCATTTCCAGCTGAATGGATTCACTTCCTTTTAAGGAGCCGCAGGTATAGGTATATGTGACATCCCTATTCGTACCGTCTTCATATTCCATATGAAGGGTGATCGTATTTTCCTGATTTGGTATCAGACCGATCAGCTGATATTCATGCGTCGTAGCATAATCACTATTTAATGTGCGTGTGAAATCCGCAATATTTTTATTCTCTACATGGATCGTATAGCTGATTTTCGCACCCTGTGTGCTTGTAAAATACGTATACATGGAAAGCGTGTTTGTGCCAAACGGATTATAGACCATCAAAGCATTATCTTCGCTGTAGCTGCCCTCCGCAATCTGATTGTCTAGCGATTCACGTATGGCATTCTGCTTTTCCACATGATAGATATCCTTCACTGTTGTCTTGGCAGAAGCAATGCTGCCAGTGGTATTTGTTGTTTCCGGTTTGGTCAGCCAGGCCACCAGACATAGCGATACTGCCGCAATCGTTAAAATAATTGCACTTTTTTTCTTTTTGTTCTTCATTTTTATCACCGCTGTTATTGTATCAATGCTCTGTGAATATTTTCTGAAGCAGCTGTGAACGCTTTTCAAAAATAACGGCAATACCATGTGAATTCAGTGACAGTAAAAAAGACAGTCCGAAGGGACTGCCTGTATTATCTGTGGTATAGCTTTTTCGTCTGATATCTGTCCTCGCATGTCAGATTGACATTCAGCTTGCGGAAGGTATTTGCATCCACCTGAGACAGAATTACAGTACTGTGTGCCTCACAGTCCTTCAGCTTATCCAGCTGCTGCAGAGCAAGGTGGGATACCGGATTGGTGGTAGCACTGATGGAGAGTGCAATCAGAATTTCATCCGTATGCAATCTCGGATTATGATTTCCCAGAGAATTCACCTTCAGCTTCTGAATCGGCTCGATGATATTCGGGGAAATCAACGGAATTTCATCATTGATATTTCCCAGTGCCTTCAAAGCATTCAGCAAAGCCGCAGAGCTTGCCCCCAGCAAAGAGGTGGTTTTTCCTGTCACGATTCGTCCGTCCGGCAGCTCAATCGCTACAGCCGGTGCATCCGTTTCCTCAGATTTTTCCAGCGCCGGTTTTACTACGCTTCGCTCCTTGGGCTGAATATTCGCCTGTGACATGATGATTTCAATTTTACTGATGGTATCTTCACTCGTGTGTCCTTTTTTATAATCTACTCTGGCTTTATAATAACGGCGAATGATTTCATCACTGCTGGCACGCTTGGCGGCCTCATCATTCTCAATACAGTAGCCGGCCATATTCACCCCCATATCCGTTGGAGATTTATAAGGGCTTGTACCGAGTATTTTTTCAAACATGGCATTCAGAACCGGGAAAATTTCTACATCACGGTTATAGTTGACAGTCGTTTCCCCGTAGGCCTCCAGATGGAACGGGTCAATCATATTGATATCATTTAAATCCGCGGTTGCAGCCTCATAAGCCAGATTCACCGGATGCTTCAGCGGAAGGTTCCAGATTGGGAAGGTTTCAAATTTCGCATATCCCGCCTTGATTCCGCGTTTGTGCTCATGGTACAGCTGAGACAGGCAGGTCGCCATTTTTCCAGAACCTGGTCCCGGTGCCGTTACAACAATCAGCGGCTTTGTCGTTTCTATGTATTCATTCTTACCGTAGCCTTCATCGGATACGATCAAAGGTATATTGTTTGGATATCCTGCGATTGGATAATGCAGATATACATGGACACCCAGATGCTCCAGATGTGCCTTGAAGGTATCTGCGGATGCCTGATTCGCATACTGTGTGATGACAACACTGCCAACATACAGCCCGGTATCACGGAATGCGTCAATCAGACGAAGTACCTCAACATCGTAGGTGATTCCCATATCGCTTCGTATCTTGTTTTTCTCTATATCATTCGCAGAAACCGCGATGACGATTTCCACTTCCTCTTTCAGTTCGAGGAGCATTTCCAGTTTACTGTCCGGCTGAAATCCTGGCAGAACTCTGGCAGCATGGTGATCATCAAACAGCTTTCCGCCAAACTCCAGATATAATTTATTGTCAAAATTGCTGATACGTTCCAAGATGTGCTTGGATTGCAGTTTTAAATACTTGTCATTATCAAATGCCACTTCTTTCATCGTTCCACTCCTTTTCAACCCACTATTTCGTATTATACCAAAAAAGACATGCATTTACTAATTAAATGGGAAAAAATCGGGAATATTTTAAGATGCACAGCGGATTCCTGTGCAGGAAATGGCAAGTTCTTAAGATTTTTCTTTTTATATAGATATCTGTCCTGAAATGCTTTATAATAATAATGCACTTTTGCGCCTGTAAAGAATCACGCGAACAGTAAATCACAATAAAATAGTAATACTGGAAGGAGAATTGTCATGGAAGAAGTTATAAAAATTGAAGGAAAGCATGCATTAGAGGGGACAGTAAGAATCAGCGGTTCAAAAAATGCTACCGTTGCACTGATCCCGGCCGCCATTCTGGCAAATGGACCAGTTACTATTTGTGGAGTTCCTGAAATATCTGATGTACAATCCCTGTCTGTACTGCTGAGAGATCTGGGTGTTCTGGTGGACATCCGTTCTTCTGATACCATTGTTATTGATCCAACCGCAATGGAAAATCGTCCTCTGGTACAGGACGCTGTAAATAAACTTCGTGCTTCCTATTATTTCATGGGAGCACTGCTGGGAAAATACGGGCATGCGGAAATCAAAATGCCGGGGGGATGTTATCTGGGACCCAGACCGATTGATCTGCATTTAAAGGGGTTTGAAGCCCTGGGAGCGGAAATCCGGTATGATCACGGCTCTTATATTCTGGATGCACCACAGCTGATTGGAACCAAGATTTTTCTGGATATCGCCAGTGTGGGAGCGACCATTAACATTATGATGGCTGCCGTTCATGCGAAGGGGAGAACGACGATTGAGAATGCCGCAAAGGAACCGGAAATTATTGATGTGGCAACCCTTTTGAATAAAATGGGAGCCAATATCCGCGGTGCGGGTACAAACGTCATCACGATTGATGGCGTGGATCAGCTGGCCGGCTGTTTCCATGAGATTATTCCGGATAGAATCGAGGCAGCCACCTATATCGTGCTTGCCGCAGCTGCCGCAAAGGAAGTACGCATCGACAATATTATCCCGCATCATTTGGAGGCACTACTTTCCAAACTGAAGGAAATCGGAACGGATTTGGAAATCGGTGTGGATAATGTAGTAATTCGCGCTTCCAAGGACTTAAAGGCTGCGGATATCAAGACGCTGCCGTATCCGGGCTTTGCGACAGACATTCAGCAGCCGCTGACAGCATTGCTGACACAGGCACAGGGACAGTCGATTGTAACGGAAACGATTTATACAGAGCGGTTTAAGCACTGTCAGGAGTTAAACAAGATGGGGGCAAACATCAATGTGATGATACCGAGCTCCTTTATCAACGGACCAACACCGTTATCCGGTGCCGAGGTCTATGCAACAGATTTAAGATGCGGGGCCTGTCTTGTGATTGCAGGTCTGATTGCGGATGGTGTGACAACGATTCACAACATCTATCATATCGAACGCGGATATGAACATATTGATGAAAAGCTTACGGCTCTCGGCGCAAAAATATGGAGAGAAACCGTAGAATAAACAAAGAGAAGAACGGCTGGAAACGGCGGTTCTTTTACATGCTTTGCAAAACAGCTGACCGTTATCGTTTTGTATATGTAACATTATTCGGATACCAAGGACTGCATGCAGGGAAAGATTACATAAAACAGTGGAAAGAAAAGACACAGGCTTTACTGCACACTGAAATTAAGTCGCAGTATGAGCTTGGAATATGCTATACTTTCCTTAACGATAGAGACTGCTCCCTTACACTTGTATGGCAGAGATGAAGGAGGTAATGTAAATGAAATTAAGAAAACACCTGTATCTTCTTTCCGGAGGCGTATATGGAAAGCTGGGAAATGTCTATGCTCTTCAGCATGACAGCGGCTACATCCTGATTGACTGCGGGCGTTATGATGCTCTGGATATCATACGGCAGAATATGGCTTTCTGGAATATACCCGAAGACAACATCACACATGTCCTTTTGACGCACGGTCACGATGATCATGCGGGAAGCGCTTCCTGGTTTCAAAGCAAGGGAGCACAGGTTTACGTTGGTGCTGGTGATGAAAAGAGTATGTCGGACGGAAATTTCGGTTCAAACAGTCCGTTTACCAATCACGTAATGCCGCCGTGTCATCCGGATGTTTGTATGAAGGAGGATATGGATATTTGTGCAGGAGGTCTGCGTATCCATGCACTGCGTATGCCGGGGCATACCAATGGCTCCATGATTTATTACTTGACGCTGGATGAGGAAGTACTTCTTTTTAGTGGCGATATGTTTTTTGCGGATGGTGAAACCGGAGAAGAAGCATATACCGGCTGGAAGGGGGATATGGCTTATGACGGCTCCCGTTTGCTGGAAAGCTTTCTAAAGCTCTGGAAGCTGCAGCTGCATCCGGATATTGTGGCAGGCGGACACGGCATTCCGGTTATTGGCAGTCATGCAGATCAGATAATTATGCTGGCATATAAATATGCAATGCTGAACAACCGTTGATTTTCATATACTCTGCCTTTCAATCGGCGTATAATAAAGCTGTATAAAGGAGGAGAAGCAAATGAGAAAATTGATTGTAAATGCGGATGATTTCGGCTTCAGTGAGGCGGTTAATCACGGTATTCTGAAGGCGATGGAGGACGGTATTGTCACCTCAACATCAATTATGGCGAACATGCCCGGCTTTGCCCATGCGGCAGCGCTGTACCATGAACATCCGGATATGGCGGTTGGCGTACATCTGAATCTTACCTGTTATCGCCCGCTGCTATCCACGCACAAAACCCTGGTTACGGAAACCGGCTATTTCCATAAGCAGGGAGAGCTTGCAGGCTGTTGCGAAGAAGAAATGTACGAGGAATTAAAGGCACAGATCGACTATGTGCTGGCACAGGGAATTCGGATTGACCATCTGGACTCCCATCATCATATTCATACAACCACAAAGCTGCAGAAGGTGGTAGAAAGACTATATAAGGAATATGCATTGCCATTTCGCGGCGGCTTTGCATATCCCGTATCCTTTCCGCATGCCCAGCTTTCTATGGATTTCTATGACGATGGGGCATCCTTAGCATCATTAAAGAAAATACTGGAAACGATTGCAGAGAATGGCGTGATCGATCTGATGTGTCATCCTGCCTATATGGATCAGTTTTTGTATGAAACAACCTCATATTCATTGAAACGCATGAAGGAGCTGGAAATCCTGTGCAGTGAAGAAGCGGCTTCTTTGCTGCAACAATATCAAATTGAATTGTGTACCTATAAGGAATTGTAATATATAACAACATGGGGGTGATACGTATGCTGAGAATAGCGATATTGGAAAATGAAGAGGCTGCGAAAAATATCATGTTTTCTCTTGCGCAGAAGCTGCAGGAGGAGGACTGCTGCTTCTATTGCTTCAAAAAAATATCCCAATTTGCTAAGGCGGAGGCGGAAAAGGAATTTCATGTCGTGATTTTCCATGAGAAAATGGAGATTCCAAGAGTAACACAATCCTTTGTTCTGAATAAGCCTCAGCGTATCATCATCTATACCAAGACCAAACTCAGTCCGTCTGAACAACAGATTCTACCATTTGCCCGTATCTTTTATGTGGAACGCAAGCATATGCAACGGGAAATGGAGAGAATTCTGCCCTATATACAAAAGCTGATTCGTAATCAGGATGAATATCTGTTCTCTTATAATAATGTAAAGGTTCCGTTGAAAATCAGCGATATATACTACATTGAGAAGGAAGATAAGCTGCTTGTATATCATACCCGGCGAGGAGAGTTTCGTGAACGGAAGAACATGAAGGATGCCTATGAGGATTTTAAGGTCTATAATTTTCTTTGGATTCATGTCAGCTATCTCGTAAACATGTCATATATTTTGAAAATTGAAAATGATATGGTCATGCTGCCATCCATTCATCTGCCGATTTCCAGATCAAAAAAAGCAGAGGTATTAAGCACTTTTCATAATTTTATAGAGTAAGGGCACGGAACATTCCATAGACCTTCAAATGCATTCAAAACCTTTTTCATATTTTTGCATATATGTATCGTTGTATAATAAGCGTGTACAAGGTATTACAAAGAAAAGAGAGCGGTGAGAAGATGGGAAGGCTAGCTAGTTAGATTATTCTGGAGCTTGTCATAGGAAGCTACAGTATGAAAGGGCTTCTTGTATAGGTGCTTGTCAGTAAGCAGAAAGCTATTCAGCTATCATCATAATTAACGAGAAACGGAACGAAGGAAAATCATCGGAAGTTTAAATTTGAAGAAGAGCCAGGATGGATTCGTTTTGGAGGTACATTATGAAAAAAAAGTCGAGTATTCTTTTTATCTTATTCCTTTGTATGGCTTTGGGTGTTGTTTGCTATGCAACGTGGATGAGAGGTATAAAAGAAGCTATTCATTTCATTAAGGAAGATAGCCCAAGAGAAATACTTTGGGGAGAGTCACTGGCTGAGAAAGATTTTGTAGAATTAGATTCCTCTGCCAAGGATGCGACTGTCCTGTTTCATTATGATGACTCAATTATCAATAAAGAACAGTTGCTTACGGTAACGGTTAGCTGCAATGGGTATAAAACAAGCCGGGCTTTCAATTTGACAATTATTGACAGGGATTCTCCGATTATAAACTATACGGGACCGAAAAAAATAGAAAGCGATCCCAATTTTAGATTAAGTGATTACCTGGAGGTTTATGATGTTCGAGCCTATGATAAGGTGAAATTTGATTTACAGGAAAAAGATGGGGATAAAGCATACCGCTATTATGAATATACCTGTGATGAAAGGAATCAGACCTGTAGTTTTGATCAGGATGCTATTGGTGTTCATAATATTCATATATCTGCGTATGACGGGCATGGAAATCAGGCATATAAAACAATAAAGATTATCGTTACACCACCTGCCTATCATTGAAAATTTGGACTCTGAATGTCGCTTGGGGATTCCAGTAGAAATGAGATTATGAGAAGTATACCACAGGCAAATTACCAATTATTCCAAATTTCTGCAAATCTTTCCACAAGCCTTTACAGATATCGCTCAGCGAATATAATAAAAGTGTAAAAAGAAATACCAAAGAAAAGAGAGCGGTGAGAAAATGGGACAGTTTGTTAGTTAGATTATTCTGGAACTTGTCATAGGATGCTGATGCGTGAAAGGGTTTCTTGTATAGGAGCTCGTCAGTGAAAAGAAAGTTATTTGAATATCATAATAATCTAACGGTAAATCGGAAATACGGTGTGGATCATCGGAAGTTAAAGCCTGAAGAAGAACTGGTGACAGCAGACAAGGTATCAGGAAACGATATAAGTGATTATATCAGCTGGTAAAACAGAAAACTCCAATGTAATTTGAATGTTAATACAAGTAGACAAATCGAACGGCTGTTGAATATCGATGGTTAAGTAAATAGATCTATATCTTATGACCGGCTGGACTATGATTTGATGGGAAAGCAGAGTTTAAGGAGAAACTGATGAGGAACGAAACAGAAGATTGTTGTCCGTTACAGAGATCAGGAGATGTATCCGCTAAACAAAAAGATGTCATAAGGAGCCTGAAACTATCTTAACTGATGAGATTGGAAGGATATCATGAGAACCATCACTTCCGGCAAAGTCAGGAAACAATATAGAAAGCATCAGGAGGAATTGCAGAAAATGTAAAAAGCAGGGATAAAGCAAACTGGCAACCTGCAACAGATATGGTAGAAAGAAAAAAACTGCAGATTCCGTTAATAGTTCAAATACGAAGCGTTCATTGAAAGCTTGTCATGATGTATTGTAATTTGATTTGAATCATAAGATTTGTATCTTATACAAAGACATAGATAAGAAGAAATGGATGTGATAAAATACAAGTAAATGATAAAGCCTCTGGCACATGTGAAATGCTGTCAGAGGTTTTTTTTGATTTTCTCTGTGATAATTTAAAGGAGGACTTTATCACCACGATGATGTAGATACTCATTTTTTTATGAGAGCCACTGGATTGACATCTTTCAGGTTAACTGCTTATGAAGCATGTATGGCTGCATAGCATGTCAAAGACTTCAGTTTAAACGCTGTAACATGGCTTTCGGTATCCATTTACCCTTTTTCTGTCAGATATGAAGCGATTACACTTTTGATAGGGCACTCTGTGGAAAATTCACAAACTAAATGTTTAGTTAGAGAGTGTTCTTTGATATAATAGTAGGTGCTGGAGGGATACTATGTCCAAAATATTTCATAAAGAAGACTTTTCCAAGGTGCTTGCTGAGTACGGAATGATATTGCAGGAGCATCAGCTTCGGCAGTTTGAAGAGTACGCATCCATGCTGATCGAATGGAACCAGAAGATAAATCTAACCGCCATAACCGATCCGGATGAGATTTATGAAAAGCATTTTCTGGATTCCATATTGCCTTCCTTTGATATGCCGATACAGGGAAGTTTCTGCGATGTCGGAGCAGGTGCCGGTTTTCCGGGGATACCGTTAAAAATCATATATCCTGAACTAAAGCTGACGATTGTGGAGACTCTGGGAAAAAGAATTACTTTTTTAAATGCATTATGCGAAAAGCTGAAGCTGAAGGATGTTACCTGTGTGCATGAGCGTGCCGAGGTGTATGCGAAGGATCATCGCGAAAGCTTTGATATCGTCAGTGCAAGAGCTGTGGCAAATCTGCCTCTGCTTAGTGAGCTGTGTATACCGCTGGTGAAGCCGCAGGGCTGCTTTCTCGCATTGAAGGGTGCCAATGGGGACGAAGAATACGCATTGGCTGAAAAAGCAATTCGACTTCTGGGGTGTGAAATGAAGCAGAGGGATGTGCATACGCTGTCGGATGGATCACAGCGGATCAATTTTGTTTTTGAAAAGACGAGAAGGACACCGAAAAAGTATCCAAGACCGTTTGCACAGATGAAGAAAAATCCCCTTTGAGGAGGAATAGAATGAAAGATACAAGAATTGTGGATATTGATCTGGTGGAGCCGAATCCATATCAGCCGCGTCTGGAATTTGATGATGAAGCACTGATGGATCTGGCACAATCCATCCGGGAAAACGGATTGATTCAACCAATCACAGTTCGTGAGATGGATGGAAAATATCAGATTATTGCAGGTGAGCGAAGATTTCGTGCATTGAAGCTGAATGGCGCTGTCGATGTTCCGGTACTGATCATGGATGCCAATGAAGTGCAGATGGCGGAAATGGCACTGGTTGAAAATATCCAAAGAGAAAATCTAAGCGCGATAGAAGAAGCAAAATCCTATGTCGAGATCATGAAGTATTCCGGATTGAATCAGAGTCAGCTGGCACTTCGCGTTGGCAAGAGCCAGTCGTCTATTGCGAATAAAATCCGCCTGTTGAATCTGGATGAGGATGTGCAGGAGGCCGTCAGCACAAAAAAAATCAGTGAGCGGCATGCACGGGCACTGATTGGTCTGGATGAAGAAAAGCAGCATGATGCTCTTGATAAAATCGTAAAAAAGGGTATGACGGTTGCTCAGACGGAAAAAATGCTGAAGGAACAGGCACAACCGAAAAAAGAAAAGAAAAAAGTGATGCTGAAGGGTATCAGCAAAAATATTAAAATCGCTATCAATACCATCCATCAGGCGGTCAGTATGGTGAATCGTGCCGGTACAGCGGCAGAAATAAACGAAGAGGAACATGAGGATGAAGTAATCATTACCATTCGCATTCCGAAATAGAAAGGAAATGATCTTATGGGTAAAATCATAGCGGTATCCAATCAGAAGGGCGGCGTAGGAAAGACGACAACATCGATTAACCTCGCTGCTGGCTTGGGATACCTTGGAAATAAAGTGCTACTGGTCGATTTTGATCCCCAGGGAAATGCCACACAGGGTGTCGGTGCAGAGGTCGGAGAGGATAAGCTTTCTGTTTATAATCTGATTATGGAGGATTATAAGGTTGAGGATATCCGAAAAAAACTGACGTCTCCGCCTATTGACATTGTTCCTGCAAGCATTGCACTGGCAGGAGCTGATCTGCAAATGGTAAAATTTGAAGTAGGAAAAGAAGAGCTGTTAAAGAATAAGCTGGAGCCGATCAAGGATGAATATGACTTTATTATCATTGACTGTCCGCCTTCTTTGGGACTGCTGAATACGAATGCCTTAACCGCTGCGGATTCTGTAATCATACCGGTACAGTGTGAATATTATGCATTGGAGGGAGTCACACAGCTGCTTCTGACAATTCGTCTGGTACAGCAGCTGTTTAATCGTAATCTGATGATTGAGGGCGTTGTACTTACGATGTATGATGCACGAACAAAGCTGAGTGTTGAGGTACAGCAGGAGGTTCGTCAGCATTTCAAGGATCGCGTTTATAAAAACTACATACCGAGAAATGTCAAGCTGAGCGAAGCACCATCCAGAGGAATGTCGATTTTTGAATATGATGTTCGCTGTGAGGGGGCAAAGGCATATGCCGGGCTATCCAATGAAGTTGTGAAAATGAATAAGAAAGCGAAAGCCAGATAGGGAGGTGGATGAATGCCGAAAAAAGAGAATAGTGCAAGACTTGGGAAGGGCTTGTCTGCCATCTTTGGTGAAGACGTCAATAATGTATTAGAGGATATTCAGCAGGGAAAGACAGAGGTTCACGAGGATTCCAAGTTTGAGGTTGCGGTGAAGGATGTAAAGCCGAATCCGTATCAGCCGCGGAAAAACTTTGATGATGACAAGATTCAGGAGCTTGCTGATTCCATCCGTCTGCATGGTGTATTCACACCGATTCTGGTTAAGAAAGCCGTTAAGGGCTATGAGCTGATTGCAGGAGAACGTCGATTGCGGGCCAGTAAGGTTGCAGGATTGAAAACCATTCCTGCTATTCTAATGGAATTTGACGATCAGCAAATGATGGAAATCGCACTGCTGGAAAATATTCAGCGTGAGGATTTGAATGCCATTGAGGAAGCACAGGGCTATGAAAAGCTGATTAAGAAGCTTGACTATACACAGGAAGAGCTGGCGAAGCGAATCGGGAAATCAAGAGAGCATGTTGCGAATATGCTGCGTCTGTTAAAGCTTCCGAAGGCTGTCCAGCAGTATGTTATTGATAAGCAGCTGAGCATGGGGCATGTGCGTGCACTGCTTGGGTTAAAGGATGCGACACAGATTGAGGATGTGGCAAAAAAAGCCATCCAGCTGCATCTGAGTGTGCGTGCGGTTGAAACGCTTGTAAAAAATATGAATGAACCAAAAAGTGCACCGGAGAAGAAGCAGCGGGATATCAATCTGGATAAGGTGCAGGATCGCTTGCAGAGCCGTTTTCAAACAAAGGTGCGCATTGATGAAAAGCAAATCACCATACGTTATGAGGGCAATGAGGATCTGAACCGTCTGCTGGAAATGCTGGGTGGAATTGAGGAAGAATAGCTAATCTGGATGGTTATAATTGATTTAAAAATAACAAAAAAAAGAAGGATCAAGTCATCGTTTTTACGGGCTTGATTTTTTTCTTTAGAAACGCGATGTATCTTGGAAATAACCCGCTTTGGCAAGGCATTATTTATTAGATAACAATTATAGGATAAATTCAGAAGGTCTTTTATACATATAGTATATGGGTTACTATGTATTGTAACCAGAAAATAGAAAAGCTATGGCTGAGATAGGCTGTCAGCTACGATCACTCCCGTATTTGTATCCGAGCTGCTGAAGCGTACCTTCTTCTAACGCACTTCATTTCATGGCACAATACAGGATATCTAGCAATGAACAATACCTTACAGAGGCGGCATTTATACAAATAATCTGACATGTGTCTTGTCACCTGTCATTATATATGCTATACTGAGGCAGATATAATGGTAAAGAGAAAGGGAGATGAAGATACTGTATAGATGGAACAGTATCATCAAAGGATATGACAAAACAGGAAGAAATTAAACAGCTGAAGCTTGAAAAAGATGCCGTATTGCTGGCACATTATTACGTACCTGCACAGGTGCAGGAGATAGCAGATTATGTAGGAGATTCCTTCTATCTCAGCAAGGTAGCGTCCAAACTGACGAATAAGGTGCTGGTATTCTGCGGTGTTTCCTTTATGGGAGAAAGTGGAAAGCTATTAAATCCGGATAAAGCGGTACTGATGCCGGACGCATCCGCAGATTGTCCGATGGCACACATGGTAACGAAAGCAGAGATTGATGAGGTAAGAGCACGCTATGAGGATTTAGCTGTCGTTTGCTATATCAATTCAACAGCAGAGATAAAATCATGGTCAGATGTATGTGTTACCTCAGCCAATGCAGTACAGATCGTGAAGAATCTGCCAAATCAGAATATATTATTTATTCCGGATAAAAATCTGGGACGTTATGTCGCAGAGCAGGTTAAGGAAAAGAATGTCATGCTGGTAAAGGGCTACTGCCCGGTTCATGAGGAGATGAGAGTACAGGAAATTCAAGAGCTGAAGCAGCAGCATCCGCTGGCAGAAGTGCTCGCACACCCGGAGTGTAATGCCGCTGTGCTTTCAATTGCAGATTATATCGGTTCTACAACAGGTATTCTGAAGCAGGCTGCAGCAAGCAATGCAAAGGAGTTTATTATTGCTACTGAGGTTGGTGTCCGCTATGAGCTTGAAAAGCAGAATCCAGAGAAGACATTCTACTTTCCAAAAACAGAGCCGGTATGTACGGATATGAAGAAGATTACACTGGATGGTATTCTGCACGTCCTGCGCACGGGAGAAAACGGTGCAGCTGTAGCGGAGGATATCGCAGAGCCATCAAAGGCAACCTTGAACCGAATGCTGGAGCTTGCGGCGTAAACCGCCTTAAGGAGGCGAACCATGCAATCAGATATGTATTATGATACCGTTATTGTAGGGTGTGGAGTCGCAGGACTTTATACAGCTTTAAATCTTCCGAAGACCATGCGTGTGCTGATGATCTGTAAGGAGGATATGGCGGAATGTGATTCCATGCTGGCACAGGGAGGAATCTGTGTGCTTCATGATGAAGATGATTATACCGCCTATTTTGAAGATACTATGCGGGCGGGACATTATGAAAATAATAGAGAGAGTGTTGACATCATGATTCGACAGAGCAGACCGGTTATTGAGGAGCTGCTTCGGCTGGGTGTCCGCTTTGAACAAAATGAGGATGGAAGTCTGCGGTATACCCGTGAGGGAGGGCATTCCCGTGCGAGAATCTGTTTTCATAAGGATATCACTGGAAAGGAAATAACGACAGCTCTGCAAAAGCATGTTCGCAGCTGTTCAAATATCACTATTATGGAGCATGCCCTGATGTGCGATCTGCTCGTTGAGCATGGTATTTGTAAGGGGATTGTACTGAAAACAAGGGAGCAGCAGGTCGTCTGCGTCCATGCGGAGGATACGGTGCTGGCGACAGGTGGTATCGGAGGACTTTATGAGCATTCCACCAATTATCCGAGCCTTACAGGAGATGCATTGCGCATTTGTGAAAAGCATGGGATTCAGCTGGATCACCTCGATTATGTACAGATTCATCCAACCAGCCTGTATAGTCGAAAAAAGGGACGGAGCTTTTTAATTTCCGAGTCTGCCCGGGGAGATGGAGCGATTTTACTGAATAAAAAGGGAGAACGCTTTGTAAATGAGCTGCTGCCAAGGGATGTAGTATCTCAGGCTATCTTTGAGGAGATGAAGAAGGATGGAACGGAGCATGTCTGGCTGTCTTTTCAAAATGTACCCAAAGAGACCATACAAAGTCATTTTCCAAATATTCAGGAGGCCTGCCGTAAGGAAGGCTATGATATTACAAAGGAATGTATTCCGGTGGTTCCTGCTCAGCATTATTTTATGGGAGGAATCCATGTGGGAAGTCATTCACAGACAACCATGCAGCATCTGTATGCCGTTGGAGAAACCAGCTGTAACGGCGTGCACGGTAAGAATCGCCTTGCCAGCAACAGTCTGCTGGAGAGTCTTGTTTTTGCGAAAAGAGCAGCTGATAACATAACAGTCTGCCGGAAAGGAAAAAGAGCTTATGAATCCAATTACGATGCAGCTTGTTGCTGATAAATATATCCGTCTTGCTTTAGAGGAGGACATTAACGGTGAGGATGTAACAACCTGTTCCGTTATGCCGGACTATAAGGAAGGAGAGGTTCAGCTTATTTGTAAGGAGGACGGTATCATTGCCGGACTTCAGATATTCGAGCGTGTATTTACGCTGCTGGATCCACAAACAAAGGTTGATTTCCTTGTTAAGGATGGAGATAGGGTAACGAACGGACAGCTGATGGGAACAGTACACGGGGATGTTCGTGTACTGCTATCCGGTGAGCGTACTGCGTTGAATTATCTGCAGAGAATGAGTGGAATCGCGACATATACCAGAAAGGTAGCGGATATGCTGGAAGGCTCTAAAACCTGTCTGGTAGATACAAGAAAAACGACACCGTGCATGCGGGTGTTTGAGAAATATGCTGTTCTTGTCGGAGGCGGAAGAAATCACCGCTATAATTTATCCGATGGAGTGCTGTTGAAGGACAACCATATTGATGCGGCAGGCGGTGTAAAGCAGGCAATCGAGGCCGCAAGAATGCATGCACCATTCGTTCGCAAAATTGAAATCGAAACAGAGAATCTTGACATGGTGAAAGAAGCAGTGGAGGCCGGTGCAGATATTATCATGCTCGACAATATGTCACCTGCGCAGATGAAGGAGGCCGTACAGCTGATTGGCGGACGTGCAGAAACAGAATGCTCCGGTAATATCACAAAAGAAAATATTGAACTGATGAAGGATCTCGGTGTGAATTATGTTTCCAGTGGAGCATTGACACATTCTTCCCCGATTCTGGATATCAGTCTGAAGCATTTGAGCGTCCTTGATGAGTAAAGAGCGGATACTATGAGTAAGAAAGGAGCAGCCAGCCCTATGGCTACAGCTTTGACAGGCTCTCAGCGCCGTAAACGCATATTAACCATGATGAGGCAGTCTTCCCAACCGCTTTCCGGTGGTGCACTGGGACGAGATACCGGTGTAAGCCGACAGGTGGTGGTTCAGGATATCGCATTGCTGCGGACAGAGGGCTATCCGATCATTGCTACCGCACGGGGCTATATATTGAATGAAACAAAAAAAGCAGTTCGCCTGTTTAAGGTCTGTCACACGACAGAGCAGATCAGTGAAGAGCTTGAGACGATCGTTGATCTTGGTGGAAGTGTAGAGGATGTGATGGTGAACCACAGAGCTTATGGGAAGATGTCAGCACCTCTGCGTATTAGAAACCGTCGGGATGTGGCAACATTGCTGGATAATCTCAAGACAGGAAAGTCCACACCTTTAATGAATGTGACAGCCGGCTATCACTTTCACCATGTAACTGCGGATTCACAGGAAATACTGGATGAAATTGAAGAGAATCTTCGGCAGAAGCATCTGCTTGCAGAGTTTCTGCCTTATGAGCTGGAAGAGGAAGAAAAGTAGGAAAGCTTAATGAAAAGCAGGGATTCACAATCACTGCTTTTCTTCTCTTATGTTGCTTACATTTGATGTAACACTTAAACTTTTTATCTGTATGGTCCACTTCCGGATATAGTGAATGTGTTTTCAGCTAAATGAGAAAGCTGTTCACCACTACCTATTTGTGTATAACATATCTGAACTCTTTCTGTGAGTAATAACTTCGTTCCATTCTTAGTTCCGTAAAAAACTAATTTTCCGTAAGCGTTATACTCAGGCATAGAACCAGTTACCTTTGTATCTGAAGTACTAAAACTGCTAATATAGCCGTTTGTACTACAGTTAACTCTCACTTTATAACTGTATGATAGTTCTCTAGGATCTTTCCCTTCGAGATCATAGACTGTTATCTTTCCTGTAACTTTATATTGAGCCCAACCTAATCCAGAAGCTATTGCTTCGACTTTATGGCTAGTTGCACCAGCCCGCAATACTGTATCTTCATTTGCGTGTATGCTAAACCCAGGTAGAATGAATAGGCTGAATAGAAATATAGATAAACAAATTTTAAGAATCTTTTTCATATTACCCTCCTTTTTTTAGGAATGAAAAAATTAACATAGTCAAGTAAACAGCAATTCCTAAAAACATAATCAGTCTAGATATTGTAAGCATTGAATCAAATCGGAGAAAAAACACTGTGAACAAACATAATAAGAGAGAGATACCAATTTCAAAAAACATTTTTCGTTTATTGCAACTATATATATATTTAAATGAGTTGGATAAAAGGATTGTGATGACGGAAATAGGAAGGATATAAGCAAACAAAAATGTATCTAGTAAAGTAGCAGTTCTTATATCGCTGTCGTTTAGATTACTCATAATGATAATGAGAACAATGAAAGTGATATAGTATGATATAGCTATTTGATTAATCTCTGTTATAATTTTCTTCATATATCATTCCTCCTCATTTTTATTGTATCATAGCAAATTCAAGATGATATTGTTTCGGAAGAAATAGTATTTTATTGGAATTTTTAGCATAACAATGTTAGTAAACTTAATTTTTGATAGGGTCTGATTTCCCACCATCGCCTCTATGCGGTTTTGGTAAAAATCCTTGAGATATATATGCGTGGCCTTGCAGGTGCTGCTCAGTATGCTCTATAGGTGCAAACTTTGCATATTTTCTTGTTCAATTCCTGCCAGATAATAGTGTAGCATCAATAATAAAGATATTCATAAGTATAACGGCGAAGTAAACACCGCATACAGTAATGCTTATTGCAGAATTTCCTAATGTGTGTCGGAATTGTATAGAGCAAAAAAGATAATTGTGGAAATGTTAATTCTAGATGATCACTAGGAGTATAACTTGTAGTTTAGTGGCATGATTATAAAAGCTATTATGAGGATTAACTCCTTAGCTGTAATCACGCGAAGTAGCTTTGCATATGTTGACACATTGGCAAGCTTCTGAATAACCGCAGGCCATGATAAAAGCTCCACAATCTGATTGAATGGGATCAGGATGAGATCAGGATTGTAATTCTGATCGGGATCAGCTATGACCAGAAAAAAATCATTCCGTAAAATAGCATCCTGTGTATCTAGCAGCAGAAAAGAAATAAAGCTCTTTCTGGCATTCAGATACAAAGCATGGGGTATCACAACACCGTTATGAAAGGATGTGATTGATAATTTCTCCCTTATCAAAACATGATCTGTAAAGACATGATTCGCACTTCCCAACGAGATAACGCTCTGTGTAATCTCCTACAGTAAGGCTTTTTACTGTCCTGATGCATCGTTTTAAAGAACAGTTTTCAAACTCAACTTCCTTTTTTCGATTCAGGCATCTTTGTATTATTTTGTATGCTTTGTATCTCTTCTTTACTGACAAAAGGTGAAATTTGAATAAAGGTATCTGTCGAATGGAGTGCCAGCTCACTTATAATAAGGTCATATACCAGATCATTCAGTTCTGCAGTATCTCTTTTCGTATAAAGTTAATTGTAGCATCCGTTCCATGATCCCGCTGATATTCCAGAATCATCTTCAGCATTGCCTTTGTCTCTTCATGCATAATAACATTATCATACCCGTTCATGAAGTATTCATAAGCACTGCCGTCATGATAATTTTCCTTCATATAAATGCGGGAAGCGGCAGTACGATCGCAGTACATTTCCACAAGATAATGAAGCGGCATTTTCACAGGCTTGATTCCCCCGACAGCATTATCCAACCAGTATTCCCAATGATGCTTGTTTCTTCCTTTATGATGCAGCCAGCCTAAGGAATAGCCTTTTACTTCCTTTTCATAATCAATGGGGCTGCGATTTCCCTGGTAATACCTCACACCTGCACAAAATTCAACAGGAGAGTATTTGGAGAGGTCATGCAGAAGTCCCTGTTTATACAAACCGCAACGAAAACAAAGCTTTGTGACCGCAAGCTTGTGCGCAGTTATTGTTTTCAAATGTCCCCACAGCTTGTTCATGATCCACACTCCTTCCGTTTTCCTATCTATTTTACCATGATAGGAATTGTTCAGACAATTCATTTCCCCAGTTTATGCGGATACAGAATGCAGATATGGATGAATTGCTTAATTCTTTCCCTTTTCATATAACGTTCACACAGCGTTCACATAGGCGATGTATGATATAGACACAAGCAAAGCAATGCTTGTGAAATCTTAATAAAGGTAATGGAATGTTTCCCCATCCCTATAAAAACAAAACAGCTATCATGTTTACAATATTTTTTCATTTCCATTACCTGCCTTCATGCTGAACCTCTGTCCCTCGCAGAGGTTCTTTTTTGCTTCCCATACATATAGGCGACCATTCAAGTGAAAGTTGAAGGCTATGATCAGTATACAGAATAAAGGCTGCTTTTGCTGGGCTGCTGCTTGTGAGAGGAATAGGGACATCCCCTCCCTACAATGCTGCTGCTAATCCGCAAAATGCTTGCATTTGAATATCATATTCTCTGCATTTTTGTATCCGCTTTTCGTATAGAAATGCGCATGCATCTCATCGTTTACACTGAGTAGCTCAATGAAGGAAGCACCGTTCGCTTTTACGGTTTTCTCCAGTTTATTTAGAAAATGCGTACCAAGATGCGCCCCTTGAAATTGCTTGACGACCACGATTTCTTCCAGATAATAACCGGTCAAATCATCAAATTCTTTAAAATATCCCATGACGAATCCACTGATAACATGATCGACCATCTGTATAAAGCACAGTGCATCCTCGATCGTCATGAGCTGATGAAGTCTTTTATATGCTTTATCATAAGTCCAGCAGCCTCCCTCATAGGTATTATAATAGTCTATGTATAGTTTTACCACTGCATCTACATGCTGACTCTCCATTCTTTTGTAGTTTATATTCATAGTTGCCTCCCCCATCCTTTCTTTGCGTGTACTGTAAATGAAATCCAGATTATAAAGGATTATAGAAGTCCTCCTTTTCTGTTCCATACATCATTATACAGATATTGTATGGATATTCAAACATACTTCACATGCTGTTCACACGGCGGGTGTATGCTGTACATACAGACAAGCTCTGTCTGAAAGAAGGGTGATGACAATTTCCTATTCATCTATATGTTATCCATCGTCATTGCCACAAAGCCTCTGTCCCGTCACAGAGGTTTTTTTAGAAGTGTTTTAAAAATATATATGTTTTATAATAAAAGTATATAATTATGTTGCAGTCAACGAATTTTGCGTTATAATATACGTATTGGAGGTGTGCTATGATACCCAAATATATGCAGGTGTATACAGATATAAAAAATGCAATTCAGAAGGGAAGCTATAGCCCTAACGACATGCTGTCAAGTGGCGAGGAATTCGCAAAGCAATACGAGTGCAGTGTGCTGACGGTGAAAAAAGCGTTGGACCGCCTTGTCAGTGAGGGGCTCGTTGTAAGAAAAAGAGGTCTGGGAAGCTTCGTAAAGAAATGTGAAACCGGTCTTGATCGCATGCAGGGAGTACCTGTTATCGGACGGGATCTGATCCGTGAGGAGGTTACTTCTGTTGTTGAGAAATTTGAGGTAGTGGCATGCACGGCAGAGCTGGCGGATAAAATGAATATACAAGCTGGAGAGTTTGTTTATGAAATAGAGCGTGTTCGCTTGTATAAGCAGGAGCCAAGAGTTGTAGAATATACATGGATGCCTCTACAGATTATACCGGGACTTCAGCACAAGGATGTGGAAACCTCGATCTATGCGTATATTGAAAAACAGCTTCATAAGCATATACAAGGCGCACATCTGTCATTTCAGGCTGTTCGTCCGCAGGCACTGGAAAAGAAATATTTTCACATGAATGACAATGATTTTGTATGTCAGGTGGAAGAGCTTGCATATCTGGATACATCTGAGATATTCGAGTATTCTATCGCACGGCATCTTCCACAGTATTTTCACTTTGAAACCAACGTAATAAAGGAATTATATGATAACTAAACGAATATTGGATACTCGCATACAGCGGGAGAATGGAGGATACAATGTATTTTGAAAAAACAGCAGGATTTCCAGATGATTTCTTATGGGGCAGTGCATCTGCTGCCTATCAGATTGAAGGTGCAGATTGTGAAGATGGCAAGGGTATTTCAAATTGGGACGAATTTGTAAAGATACCGGGAAAAACCTTTAAAGGTACGACAGGCGCGGTTGCGGTTGATTTCTATCATCGCTATAAGGAAGATATCGCTTTCATGGCAGAAATGGGGCTAAAGACCTATCGGTTTTCGATTGCGTGGACCAGAATTTTTCCAAAAGGAAGCAAGGAAGTAAATGAAGCGGGCTTATTGTTTTATGACAATGTGATCAATGAATGCTTAAAATATGGAATTGAGCCGATGGTCACCATCTATCACTGGGATATGCCACAGGCGCTGGAAGAGGCATATCATGGCTGGGAGAATCCACAGATTATAGAGGATTTTGTAAATTATGCTATTACTCTGTTTGAACGCTATGGAGATCGTGTAAAATACTGGATTACCATGAATGAACAGAATATCTTCACCTCTATGGGCTGGATGGAAGGATTGCATCCACCGGGAAAAACAGATCAGCTGAAGCTGTTCTATCAGGTAAATCATCATGCGAACGTTGCACATGCGCGGAGTGTTTTGGAATTGAAGAAACGCTTTCCTCATGCTATGGTAGGCGCAAGCTTTGCGTTTTCTCCATGCTATGCGCTTGATTGCCGTCCTGAGAATGCGATGGCAAAAGCAGATTTTGATGATTTACGCAATTACTGGTGGCTGGATATCTATGGATATGGCCGTTATCCAAAGAGTGCTATGAAATATCTGAAATCTATTAACTGTGCACCGGATATTACCGCGGATGAAATGCAGGATATCCGGCAGGCTGCGGCTTTGATAGATTTTATGGGTGTTAATTATTATCAGACAGCGGTTGCCGAGTATAATGATATTCATGGTGTTGGAGCGAATCATGAGGTGAACACAACCGGAGAAAAGGGAACAGCAAAAATCAGCGGAGTACCCGGATTGTATAAAAATCCTGCCAATCCATATTTGAATACAACGGATTGGGATTGGACGATTGACCCAATGGGAATACGTATGTGCTGTCGGGAAATAACCTCACGCTATGATTTACCTATCATTATATCTGAGAATGGCCTTGGAGCGTTTGACAAGCTGGAAGAAGATAAAACAATCCACGACCCGTACCGTATTGAATATCTACAGGCGCATATCAAAGAATTGAAAAAAGCAATCGATGATGGATGTGAGGTATTGGCATATTGTACCTGGTCCTGTACAGATTTATTAAGCTGGTTAAATGGTTACCAGAAACGTTATGGCTTCATTTATGTGGAAAGGGAAGAAGATGATGATACAGCAAAACTAAACCGGTATCCAAAGGATTCCTTCCACTGGTACACCCAAGTAATAAAGACAAACGCAGAAAATTTATAGGGTGCACAGCGTAAGTAAACGGATGGTAAAAACTTGTAAGGCATCCAAAGCTGTATGATTCTTGAAGCTGCAGATATCGCAGCTATGGATAGAAATAAGATTTGTGAAGGAATGGTCACGATGGCATTTCGGCTGCTCATCAGAATACATGAAAGTATGGATTTTTGGGAAAAACAAATGGGAAGTAATGGATATTTGAATTATTTAACAAATTTGGAAGCATTTAAATAAAGAATGAAAAGCATGGTGTACCGTTAAGATACGCCATGCAGTTTTTTTGTAAGAATACAGAAATATCAGATAAGCTTTCTAACTGCCCTTATTTACTGGAACGAAAGCCGGTAATGATTTCATGAATTTTGGTAGCATTTGCGGCAATATCCTCACTGCTTCCTTTTGTCAGAAGACCACCGAAGCCACAGACATCAACACCGTTTTCCAGCCATGTTGTCAGATTATCAAGATTGATTCCACCGCTTGCCAGAATCGGCATATCTGGAATTGGTGTTTTAAAAACCTTTACCAGCTTTGGCCCATAGAAATCAGAAATAGGAAATGCCTTAACGAATGCCGCTCCGCTGCTCAATGCATCAACACACTCGGTAATCGTTGTACAACCGGGTGCATAAGGTATCTGATAACGATTGCACATTTTTGCGACTTCTTCATTATAATTGGGTGCGATAATAAAATCGGCTCCATGCAGGATTGCGTGTCTTGCTGTTTCTGCATCCAGCACCGTTCCGGCACCTACGCATAGCGCATCACCATATTTTTCAGAAAGCCCCTGTATGATATCTCCAGCGTTATTTAATGTATAGCTCATTTCCATGACAGGTACACCGCCCTTCATGCAGCCTTCCGCTATTTCACATGCTCGATCCAGTGTTTCCGCACGAACGATAGCAAGTGCTCCTGCCTCATACATACGGTTTGTGACATTCATTTTTTTCATATTCATAATGACATCCTCCTTGCCTATATCTTACGTTGTTTTAGAAACGCTTACAATTGGATGAGTGAACAAAATTAGAGGTGAAATATGTGCGCTTAAACAAATGAGATTGCAGTTGGAAAGAGCCTGCTCGTCTGCCTGGCTTATGCTTAAAAAGCCTATAAATAAAGGACTTTTAGAAGGTCAATCAAAACACATATAATATATAGAAAACAAGTATGCTCCGGTTTCCGGATGCATTTTTTCAACTTTGTGCGTTTGACCAAAAACGGCATAAGCTTTTTAGTTTGTTTGAACATAGCGACTTGAAAGCGATTTCAATATAATGTAGGTGTAAGGAGGAATTCAAGATGAGTATTGAATTGACAAGAGTAGATTTCAGATTGATTCACGGTCAGGTTATTACCAGATGGCTGACACAGTGTCAGATCAATGAAATCGTAACAATCGACACTGCCCTGAGCAAGGATGCTTTCATGCAGGAAGTATTTAAAATGGCAGCTCCAAAGGGTGTAAAAATCACAATCGTAAATGTAGAGGATGCGGTAAAACGCCAGCAGGAGGGAGCCTTTGATAAGAACCGCGTCATGGTGCTGTTTAAGGGTGTGGCAGAACTGAATGCCGCAGTACAGGCTGGACTGAAGCTGGAAAAGGTACAGATTGGAGGTCTTGGCGGGGGACCGGGACGTAAGGCTGTCAACAACGCAATCACACTGGACAGAGCAGATGCAGATACTCTGCTTGAACTGGAAAAGATGGGGATCGAAATTTATTTCCAGACAACTCCGGATTATCCTTCCGAAACACTTCAAAAAGCTGTCGCTAAATTATAACAGGAGGACATGTATATGGTAATTCAAGCAATCTTAGTCGGTATACTGTACTGGCTTTCCATGGGACGTGCGAGCTATTTTATCTCGTTTGCATTCCGTAAGCCAGTCGTACTGGGCGTATTTATCGGTCTTGTATATGGGGATGTACAGACCGGTCTGCTGTATGGTGCCACCATCCAGCTGATGTATATGGGAGGTATCGAAGCCGGTGGAAATATTCCAAGTGATCAGGGACTGGCAACCTGTATCGCAATTCCTGCCGCTATCGCAAACAATCTGGATCCGGCTGCGGCTGTGGCTCTGGCCGTTCCATTCGGAGTTTTGGGCGTTTTGATCAATAATGTACGTCGTACCATCAACTCCTTCTATAATACGAAGGCAGATAAATTTGTAGAGGACAAGCAGTATGACAAGCTGTCCATCTTCTCCTTTGTGCTTCCATGGCTTACCAATGGTGTATTGTATTTTACACCGGTATTCATTGCGACGTTATTCGGTTCCAGCGTTGTACAGGCATTTATCAACGTGATACCGGAATGGGCGATGAATGGACTTACCAACGCAGGAAACATGCTGCCGGGGTTAGGGTTCGCACTGACACTGGTTGTTATGGGAAAAAAGAAATATCTGCCATTCTTCGTACTGGGATTCTTCCTGTACTCTGTCATGGGCTTCTCCATGCTGACAGGAGCAGTGATTGCATTATGTCTTGCACTGATCGTATCCCTATTCAAACAGAACGATGAGGAGGAAGTTGCATGAGTGAAGCAGTAAACAGTGTAGCCGCTGAAGAAAAGAAAACAATCGTAACAAAAAAGGATCTGTTAAAGGCATGGTGGAAATGGACGCTTGCTGTAGAGGTTCCGGTAAGCTTTGACCGTATGCAGGCACTTGCCTTCGGATATTCGATGAACAAGGTTTTGCGTAAGCTGTACAAGGATGACCCGGAAGAGCTGCAGGCAGCAATGCGCCGTCATACATCCATGTTCAATACAAACTGTGACTGGGGAAGTATCATTCATGGAATTACGATTTCTTTGGAGGAGCAGCGTGCGCTTGGTCACGACGATATTTCACCGGAGGTTATTCAATCCTTAAAGCTTGGTCTGATGGGACCGCTTGCCGGTATCGGTGACAGTGTGGATCAGGGAATCGTTGCGACAATTCCGTTGGCAATCTTTGTCCCGATGGCGCTGGAGGGCTCAATCATCGCCGCCTTTATTCCTGGCTTGATCTATATTGCATGGAGCTTTGGCTGGTCCTGGTTCCTCTTCAACAAGGGGTACTCTCTGGGTAAAAATTCTGTATTGGAAATTCTGCACTCCGGAGCAATCAAAAAGGTTATTGACATCGCAAGCATCGTTGGTCTGTTCATGATCGGATGTCTGTCTGCCTCTTATATAAAGGTGCAGACCATTGTGGAATTCGCCAGTGATACGTCAACTGTGAAGCTGCAGGAAATCATCGACGGTATCCTGCCGAATATGCTGCCATTCATCGTCGTTATGGGAATGTATCTGTATATTACAAAGCGAGGACCAAAGTATATTCGTCTGATGATTTATACAATGATTATCGCAATCGTATTAACCTTCTTCCATATTATATAAGATGTGAACAAATCCATGGAAGAGCATGGATTTGTTTTCTTTACAGACAGATGGAGGATAGGAAAAGAAAGGAGATTTTATGAAGGTACTGATAACCCCGCGAGGGTTTGCGAATTATGGTCTGGATCAGGTGGAGCGGATGAAATCCAAGGGTCTGGATGTACATTACAATGCCACAGGTAAGGCATATACACAGGAGGAGTTTAAAGCACTGGCGAAGGATGCCGATGCTATTATCGTCGGTGTGGATACGATGGATAAGGAAATGATGGAGGGCTGTCCGAAGCTGAAGGCAGTGTGTAAATTCGGTGTTGGAACGGATAATATCGATCTGGATTATGCAAAGGAGCATCATATCCATGTCGGACGCTGTGTGGGAAGCAATTCCCGCTCAGTCGCCGAGCATGTCCTTTCCATGATGCTGATGGAAGCTAAAAATCTGTATACCAGTGTACGGGATGTGAAGCAGCATGGCTGGAATAAGCCTACCGGCAGAGAAATTTATGGGAAGAAGCTGGGAATCATCGGCTTTGGTATGATCGGAAAGTATCTTGCAGAATATGCTTACGGCTGCGGTATGGAGGTATATGCCTATGATGCCTTTGCAATCGCAGAGGAAAGTGCAAAGCAGTACCATGCACAGATTTCCACACTGGAGGATATCCTAGCAGAATGTGATTATATCTCTCTTCACGTACCACTTCTGGACTCTACACGACATATGATTTCCACAGAGGAATTCAAAAAAATGAAGAAGGATGCCTGCCTGCTGAATGCAGCGCGTGGGGGTATCGTGGATGAAGAAGCTTTATATGAAGCATTGAAGAATAAGGAAATACGAAGTGCATGCTTCGATGTGTACAGCAGTGAACCGCCAAGGGAGGATGATAAGCTGCTCACACTGGATAATTTCCTGTTGACGCCGCACACAGCCGCAAGAAGCAAGGAAAGTGAACAGCGAACCTGTGCAATGTCTACGGACATCATATTGGAACAGCTGATCGGAAACTAGGTGAAACGTATGATAGAATGTGTAAAGGAATATCTGAGCAATATTGCATCGGAATTAGGGAAAAATATAGAAGAAATGGATATGGAAAGCATCGAGCGTGCAGCACATATCATAATGGAAAGTGAAAAGCAGGGAGGACGAATCCATGTCACGGGAATCGGGAAGCCGGGGCATGTGGCAGGCTATATTGCATCGTTGTTGTCCTCCACAGGAACGAGTGCCTATGAGCTGCATGGTACAGAGGCCGTACATGGATCCAGCGGACAGGTAAAAAAAGGAGATGTGGTGATTGCCATATCCAATAGTGGAGAAACGATGGAGCTGGAGGCAACGGTACAGACACTGATAGCAAACGGAGCACACATCATCAGCTGTACGGGAAATCCGCAATCGACGCTGGCAAAGCAGTCAGAGGTCTGTCTGGTAGCGCATGTGGATGAAGAAGGGGACGAGCTGAATAAGCCGCCGCGAGCATCCATCCTGTCGGAAATACTGATTCTGCAATGCTTGAGTGTCGTATTGCAGGAAGCAAAGCAGCTGGATTTGAATCAGTATGTGAAATGGCATCCGGGTGGAAGTCTTGGTAAAAGTATCAAAGAGCTGCAGAAATAAACAGGAGGAGCTATGGAAAAATTTAATATTGTTATAGGAACACATGGAAAATTCGGTGAGGAGCTTGTGAATTCTGCGAGAATGATTGCAGGGGCGCTGGAGAATGTAGATTGCTGTTCACTGCTTCCGGAATATTCCTTTGAGGATTACATGAAGCTTGTGGATGAAACCATGCGTACAAAGGAAGGCTTTACCATCGTTCTGGTAGACCTGTATGGCGGAACCCCTTGCAATGTTTTTACTGTCATGAGCAGAAAGTATCACTATCCGGTGCTTACCGGTCTGAATCTTCCGATGCTGATTGATCTGTATCTGAAGCTCTCCAATATGGAGGAAACAGATCTGGAGGAGGAAGCACTTCTGAAGGAAACGATGGAAACTTTACAAACCAGCTGCGTACATACGAATACACAGCTGGAATCCTGAATAAAGCTGTCTGGACAAACCCTGTCATATGAATTATAATTTCCATGAAAGCACTATCATGCAGAAGGGGATATATTATTCTGTGGTACTATTGGCATACAGGGAAGATGTCAGACTTCATGAGAGTTCAACTCTTGCGAAAGGAGAGATCATATGCTGATAGGTGAAGTTTTTGAGGAATTTATAAATGTTGTTCAGGAAAACAACCGTTATACGATTGGGCTTGTGAATGATAAAATGACAGTGACATTATGCAGTAATAAAGCGGAAATCGGACGTCAGGTTGATGTAAATCGGCCGGATGAGCATAATGCATTTTTTGAAGTACGTGTAAAGGGTCAGGATTTCGGATTCTTATGGGTGAGCGGTAATGATGAAAATCTGCCGATGATCAGTAAGCTTTTGAATGAATCTCTTACGGTACGGCTCATGTATGAAATCAATCAGACAACCTTGAACCAGAAGGTCACAAAGGATGACGAGCTGGTGAAATATATATTAAATACGGAAAACTTTGATATGAATCATGTGTTAAGCCTTCTGGATGAATTGGAAATAGATAAAAATAAACCAAGGGTGGCGATCTATGTGGTTCATAATGAAGGGTTCAATACAAAGGATGTCATGCGTTTGAAAATGAAGCCGGATAGTAAGGAAATCATCTATTCTCTGCTGAATAGCAAGTGCCTGCTGATTTTTAAGGATTTGCCGCAGGAATATCATAATACGGCTGATTTTAAACCATTTATACGCGATTATATCCGCAGCCTGCGGGAATGGGAGATGACGGACTGTTATTATTTTGTCGGTTCCATTCAGAAAAAGCTGCGGCAGTATGCAATCAGCTATCAGAATTGTCTGTGGCTGAAGAACAATGTGACATACGAGAAGGATGTTCCGGTATTTTTCTCCGATTACCTCTATGACTATTTTCTGTCAAAGGTAGCGGTGGATGATGTCAGGGATGTGTTTGATTATTACAGGGAATGTGGAAAAGGTATCGATATAGAGGAAATGGTGGATATCTGTGATAAGCTGTTTGTGAATGATTTCAATCTGACACAGGCCGCAGATGATCTGTTTCTGCATAAAAATACATTGATATATAAGCTTAAGAAATATGAGGAAGTTTTTCAGATAGATGTCCGGGGAAGTTTTCAGGGAAAGGTTCTCTTAATGCTGATATCCTATGCATTGAGAGAATATCAGAAACGAGTTCAAGTAGGTGATGAAGCATGAGTACAAAAATCAAACTTGCGCGGATAGACAAACGATTACTGCATGCGACAGTTGCTTTGAACTGGAATCAGTTTATCGATGCAGATAATGTACTGATTGTAGATCCGGATTATGTAAATGATCCATTCATTGCTGATGTAATGCAGCTTTGTCTTCCCAAAACCATGAAGGTTAAAATTTTCTCTATAGAACAATTCCTCGAATATATCAATGAAGGCCGCAGTATCAAAGCAATGGTTATTTTTCCGAATTTAAGTGTTGCCTGTGATGCTGTGAAGGCAGGTTTCCGTACAAAGGAGATTCAGATGCCATATCCTGCAAGCCGCATGATGATCAAAAGCCTCTCGGATTATTTCAGTGAAGAAGACATAGAAAAGATTCGGTATATCCAGAGTCAGGGAATCCGTATGTTCTTTCAGACGGCACCCTTCGATAATAAGGATTACTCAATCTTTAAAAAATAAAGGAAAGAGGACAAATTATATGTTTGACGGTATCATCACACCAATCGTAACACCGTTTCATCGTGACGCGGAACAAAGCATCAACT